>Ga0172380_10000582_pt1 | contig 69005 bp, 53 predicted proteins | sample Leawe162metaG_FD_119747 | JGI IMG/M metagenome (GOLD analysis project Ga0172380, IMG submission 119747) | Leachate microbial communities from a municipal landfill in Southern Ontario, Canada - Leachate well 162 metaG | ecosystem: Engineered > Solid waste > Landfill > Unclassified | place... | reverse complement strand
TAGAATATAAAGTTGAAAAAACATATAAAGTGTTTAAAATTATGTTAAAATATTGAAACAGGTTTGTGAAACTATATATAAACCAATAACATACGTATAGTATATTTACTACAGAACGAAGTGAAGAGTCCAGGAGAACTCCGTAGGAGTTCAATATTAGCGGCAACTGACATCGAATATTAAACTCCTGACGGAGTTTGTAGGAACTAGCCCCAGTGGGGCGATATATCTGTAGCTTTCTATTATACTTTTTGGGTGACTGCCACGTCGCTTCGCTTCTCGCAGTGACACGATTACAAGAGGCCAAGTAACACACAAATTATCCGTTGGCTAAAGCCAACAGCAATACTTTTCTACGAAAATCCGTTCAGTTCTAATGACACTTAAACTGCTCGAATGGTTGTTCGCACGCATTGCAGTAGTATAGTGCTTTGCAGGCAGTAGCCGAGAATTTAGCTCTTAGTTCCGTATTCTCAGAATCGCAGAAAGGGCAAGGAACGAAATCCTTTTGGTTTATTATATTGTCTAAGCTGAATTCGGTGGTCTTTGTAGGTGGAGCTATTCCTGATTCTTTTAGCTTGCGTTTGGCCTCATCAGTCATCCAATCTGTAGTCCAAGCAGGAGACAAGATAGTGATTATTTTCACTCCCTCTACTCCGTTATCTTTTAGCTCTTGTACTATACTTTTGCGAATATCATACATGGCTGGGCAACCAGAATACGTCGGGGTAACAGTTACAACGACTTGTCCACCAGTAATTTTTACCCCACGCAATATACCCATATCAGCTATACTCAGAGCAGGAATCTCTGGGTCGCTAACATTGTCTAAAATTCTTAATATTTGTTCTTCTGTGGCTACCATTTTTCGTCTGGCATTGACCTCGGCAAATACTGCATAGTAGCTAGTATATGTCCCATGAATTCAGTGTGTAATCCTTCACGTCCACCAGATTGCATCCAAGCATCAGGATCCATTTTATCTAATTCAGATTCTACTAATATCTTGTTCAAAGTATTGTAATATTCGTCACGGAACTTACTAGTGTCAGGAGCTATCCCTGCAGCAACTAATATTTCATCCACTTCATCTGTGTAGAATAATTCACCAGTGTACATCCATAGTAACTCGACTGCATCATGCAATCTGCGGTTGCTTTCCTCAGTACCACCGCCCAATTTGAGCATCCACTCATGACTATGGCGTAGGTGATATTTAGTTTCTTTTATTGACTTTTCGGCTATTGCCTTTAAGTCATTGTCTTTGCTATTTACCATTTCTCCGTATAGCAACATCTCGAAAACATCAAAGAACAACTGCTTAACTATAGTATGAGCAAAATCTTCATTGTCTTGCTCTACTAGTAAAACATTCCAGTACTCTCGTTCATCGCGGAAGTAAACCCAATCGTCTGCAGTTACTTCGCCTTCACTCATCTCAGCTACTTTTTCATAGTATAATTTCGCTTGACCTAGTAAATCTAAGGATATATTAGTCAATGCAATATCTTCTTCGAGGATGGGCCCGTGACCACATAACTCGGCTAACCGATGTGAAAGTATCATCCTATCATCAGCTAAGCGTAGTAAATACTCGCCAATTGCTTCTATTAATTCATCAGTGTACGTCAACGTTTACTCCCTTCGGTATCTTGTAAAAAGTTGGGTGACGATAAATCTTGTCATTAGCTGGATCAAAGAAAGACCCCGAATCTTCTGGAGTGCTTGCAGTTATTGCATCAGCAGGAACTACCCATATAGCCGTGCCTTCTTGGCGGCGAGTATATACGTCTCGTGCATTTTGCAATGCTTGCTCTGCATCTACTGCGTGTAAGCTACCTACGTGACCGTAAGGGCTTCCAGATTTCACTTGAAGAAATACCTCCCAAAGAGGCCATTGTGTATCTTGATTATTTGATGTCATTTTATATTTCCTGTTGGATTTAAGCTACTTTTGTTTTCTTTTTCAATGCGTAAGCTGCAGCGGCATCTCTTACCCATTTGCCATTGTCGTGAGCTGCATTTCTGTCTTTTAGTCTCTTTCTGTTCATCACACCATTACCTTTGATAACGTTGAAGAACTCATCCCAATCTACTTCACCGAATTCCCATTGCTTTGTTTCTTCGTTGTATTTCAAATCTGGGTCGGGTATAGTAAGCCCACGAGCATGAGCTTGTGGAACAGTCATTGTAATAAATTTTTGTCTTAGAGAGTCATTTCCCTCAGTTTTTATTTTCCATTTGAGAGCTTGCTCGGAGTGCGGTGATTCGGCATCCGAAGGCCCAAACATCATAATAGATGGCCACCACCAACGGTTAAGTGCATCTTGTGCCATATCTTTCTGTTCTTCAGAACCGTTACATAGCTCTGCGATTAATTCGTATCCTTGCCTGTTGTGGAATGCTTCTTCGCGGCATATACGCACCATAGCACGGGAATAAGGGCCGTAGCTCGTGCCTATCAAGCTAACTTGGTTTACCATAGCTGCGCCATCTACTAGCCAACCGACAGTTCCCATATCTGCCCAGGTTAAAGTCGGATAGTTGAATATAGAGGAGTATTTGGCTTTACCATTGTGAAGAGCTTCTAATAATTCTTCTCTAGACGCACCAAGAGTTTCAGCAGCAGAGTATAGATATAATCCGTGGCCAGCTTCATCTTGTACTTTGGCTATAGCTATCAGCTTACGCCTAAGTGATGGAGCTCTCTGTATCCAATTACCCTCGGGCAACATACCAACAATCTCGCTGTGTGCGTGTTGCGACATCATACGAATTAGGTTCTTGCGGTAAGCATCGGGCATCCAATCTTTGGGCTCTATCTTCTCGCCAGCGTCTATTTTCGCCTGAAATTCTTCTAATTTTTTTAAATCTTCCATTTTCAATTTGCTTTTATCTTTAACAATTTTTTAATATAATATAATTACGGAAGAAAAGCAATATTATTTAATAGACAATTGTCTTTTTTATGAGAAAATACTTCAATCTGTAAGTTTTTTTTAGATATATTATATTATTGATTATGAAAAAAGTCTCTTTTTCTTGAGACGTTTTTCGTGTTCATGTGTCTTTATAATTATAGGAATGACAAAAAGCAGAATACATTTTAAAAACTTTACTTAGATATGTGACAAATTCAATGTTAAACTGTCATTATAATAATAACATTTTAACTATAGGAAAAACTTATGAAAGCTATATACTTCTTTTTAATAATAGCATTAGTAATTGCTAGTACTGTACTACAGACAGTCGCACAAGAATACACTTCTACCGAGGGCACTGAGTTCTTCGTTGCTTTCCCTCTAAATGATAGTGAAGATCAACAACTTCAGACTTTGGCAATTTATGTTACTTCTAGGGTTGACAATAAGGTGACTATCTTTAATCCCCGCTTGAATATTAATGATACGAGAATAATAAAGGCAAATGAAACCGTTGAATTTTCAACTGTGAAAGGGGGATTTGATATATCAGTAGAACAAAAAGTAACTGATACAGTTATAAACAATGGAATTAAAATAACCTCAGACTTTCCTGTTTCAGTATATTGCCTCAATTCGAAATTTGCTTCTTCTGAAGGGTATATGGCATTACCAATTAAGAGTTGGGGTAAAGAGTACATACATAATAGCTTTTATGATTTTGCTGAAATAATAGGCAGAGATTGGGGTGGCGGATTTGTAGTACTAGCCAAAGAAGACAATACTGAACTACATATCAATATTAGAGATGGTGCGAACGGAGTAAGCGGGTTTGGCGAAACAACTGGTGGGCAACAGCACGGAGATATAGTGACTAAAACTCTTAATGCAGGGGATATATATGTAGTACAAGGTAGCGGAAAGACTAGAGGAATTTTTGATTTGAGTGGTTCTGTTATAATTGCAGATAAGCCAATAGGTCTTATCTCATATCACAATAGAGCCATGATACCTTCCACCATAGTTCAAACTGGACGCGACCACCTGATAGAGATGTTACCACCTACACAAGCTTGGGGCAAAGAGTATTTCTCTGTAGAATTAGATAGAGGAGCAGACAAAGGGGATTATTTCAGAGTTATAGCTGGTGAAGACAATGTAACATTTAATATCACTTGGTACGATAAACAAACTAACCAAAAAATAGATGAAGTGGGCCCTATAAATTTAAAAAAGAAAGGTCATTGGTTTGCGTATAATGGAGAGGGCGCAACTATGCCTCATGATTTAGAATCAATTAGAGGAGTAGCGCATTTCAAAGCGGATAAGCCAATACTAGTATGTCAATACTCTTATTCTTCAAATTATGACGGAGCCACTTCTTTTGACCCATTTATGATTGTATTATCATCAGTTGAGCAATACACGACCTCTGCACTTGCTACTACTCCGCTCAACTACGGGAATAATGAATATCGAGAGAATTTCCTCCGAATCATTGCAAAAGGAGACTCTAATGATGTAATTAACAATCAAATGTTACTGAATTCTATTAAATTAAATAACACTCCCCTTAAAGATATATCTACTTTTAATAGAATCCCAAATTCCGATTATTACTGGATAGCTCTGTCCTCAGTTAAAGCGGGTTCATTAAATTTAGAAAGTGAAACACCATTCAGTGCTAATATATATGGGTTTGCTAATTTCGATTCTTATGGTTGGCCAGCCAGCCCAAATGGGAAGAATTTGCAAGATTCAGGTTCCATTAGCTCCGTACCTTTCACTTCAGAAAGCGGTACCCTAGACATAAAATTACTAAGTTCTAACCCCGCAAAAAGTGATAGATTGAAACTAAATATATCGAATGATGAAGCTTCTGCCGTGAAGATATATGTGACTAATCTAGAAGGAAAAGTAGTACTAGATATGATGAACGAAATAGTCGGAAATAATCAAGATTTGGAATTCGATATTTCAGAATTGAAATCGGGGATATATTTCATAAATGCTAACAACGGCAGCTCGCAATCAATAATCAAACTAGCCGTAGAGAGGTAATTACAGCTTCATCACCAGCTCTTCATCCGTTGGCTTAAGAGTTGGGCAATCGCCGAATGTGATTAAGTTTTTGAATGCTTTCATTGGTAGTTGCTCGTAATAGGATAAGTTTTTACTTAGCTCAAGTATAGCTGCGTGGTGCCGCACTAATGTTTCTTCTGGTGTTTGTATTACTTGTCCTTCTTCTTTCAGTTTCTTCAGGTCTTTTAGCTCTAATCTATATACTAGGTTCTCATAACGAACAGCAAGGTTGAGGAGAATAGAATGAAGAGGGATTTTATCTTCTTTTAACCTATTCGGAAATCCAGTACCATTTGGTTTTTCCCACATTCTAAGACACGTTTCTGCAACAGGAGCTAAATTGAAATTATCAAGTAAGCTACTAAAAGAAGCTATAAAATGGTTTCTATATGTTTGCTGCTCTGACGAAGATAAATCAGCCGGGTCAGATAGATGATATTTATCCGAAACACCAATTCTCTGTATTCCCTGTATAAACGCCGCATATACCAAGTTATCAGACTCATCTTCACTCAAATCGAACTGCTTTGCCAAATATCGACAAGTAATACAGATACTACTCAGCCCTTGGCGGAAATAGTACTTGGAATCATTTTGAGCTAATATGTAGAGCGTATTGATTATTGATAGTGTCTCAACGTTCATATCATGATCGCCGACTAGACTCTTTAATTGCTTTTCATATTTGTCAATTCTAGTTTCGTAATCTTTTATTCGGTTAGTAAGCATTTTCCGAGTGTTATACTCTTCAAATGCGTTTGAAACATTTTTAATAAGTGCAATATTATCGAATGGTTTTACAAGATACATAAATGCTTTCGCTTCTGATATAACTTCCATTATATTCTGAAGGTCTTGGTTTCCTGTTAGGATTATTCGTTTGGCTTCGGGTACATGTTTTATGGATTGGCTAAGAAATTCGGACCCTTGTATTCCGGGCATCATCTGATCGCTGAGTATAACACCTGGTGTGTACCCACGCTCTAGTATATCTAACCCCTCCTCACCTGAGTGTGCTGTCTCTAGTGTACAGTATTTCTCAAATATTCTTGATAATAACTTAACGATAATCTTGTCGTCATCTACTATTAGTAATTTCCCTAATTTCTTGTCTTCAACCATTTTAATCTACCACATTTATTAACATATCGTGGAATCTATCATAATCCTCAGTCTTGTTATCGGCATTTGCGAGTATAAGTATAGCACCGCTTGCCCAATCAACTTCTAAATGCTGAATATTTAGATTATTAAGATTTGTTAAAATAGCATTTATTTTTGAATTATTCAACTCACAGATATAAATTAAATCAATTTTTTTTGATTCGTAATTCATATCCGAATCCAAAAACTTATCAATACTTCGTTCTAATACATAGTGTACGGCATTGTCTATATGCACGCTTGATAAGAGGTTTAGACTCTTTTTTATTATCATATTAGTCACATATTTATTGACTTGATATAGATTTTTTTTTGAGCTAGTTCTAAAAGTATATAGCAAGCATTTTCGTTTGATTGTGAAGGTAGGAATCGGGTTATCCCTATCTATAGTTACTAGTGTTCCGTGATTATCAGAATTGAATGTGTTCAGTATCTTAACTGGTATGTTCGCCATTAGTGTTGGTTTTAGTGTATCTGGGTGTATTACCTTAGCACCGAAAAATGCCATTCGCTCCAAACTACCTACGTTTATTCTATTCTTAGTCAAAGGGTTTTTGATTATACGAGGGTCGGCGGACATCACCCCGTTCACATCAGTCCATATCTGTAATTCCTTCGCTTGCATCTCGGCAGCAATTATAGCAGCGGAATAGTCCGAGCCACCACGTCCGAGGTTTGAGATATTCCCATCAGTATTTTTACAGATGAACCCTTGGGTTACTATCGTATTATGTGAAAAGAGTAGTCGCCCTATTTCTTCTTTATTAGCTAGAGTGTATTGGTCAGCTTTCTTGTCATAAGTCAGGTAATCGGTGATATTCAGGAACTTGCAAGAGTAGCTATTACTAAAGTACTCGCTAAAAATAGTAGTAGATAGCAGCTCACCATAAGCTACAATCCTATTGGCAACATTATCACTAATAAATTCCAGTAGCTCTACGCTATATATTAGCTGACTTAACTCGTGAAGTAGTGCTGTGACTTTGATTATTGATGATTCAGAAAGCTCTAAATCAGAAGCTATTTTTAGCATTTGTGCTTCAACTTCTATGTAAATAGAGCGAGCTGAGGTTATATCTTCTGGGAGTGAGTTTGTGATATTGACAAGTTTATCCGTAACACCAGAGCTAGCCGAAAGAACTACTATCATATTGCCCGACTGCTTGGTTATCGCCCCAGCAACTAATCGCATTGCTTCGGCAGTACCTACGGAAGTACCGCCAAATTTCATGACTTTCATTACAGTTCCAAAATTGGTGCCAAATGCTCGGCATCGGTTAGATGCACTAATATCTGATCTTCTACTAATGACGCTACTGCGGCTTTTGCTTCTGTCAAATCTATCTTATGTTTATAAGCGAAATGCCATACATCTATACCGCCGAAGTGTATCTCGAGAGCTAATAACTGGTTCGGTGTTAATCCTTGTCTTTCTATGAATCGTACTTTTGCTGCCTCTACCATTGCGTCCGATTCTCTTTCTATCAATAGTTGTGGCATAAAGTAATAATTATCTACTGTCTGCAAATCGCAAATAGGGAACCCACGCCCATCTTTTTCTAAAAGATGAGTCAAAAACTCTATGGAGACTACATAATTACCATCATCTTCGCCCCATAGGTCATGCCATACAGGCGGATCATTCTCTTTTAGCCAACAGAAAAATTCAACTTCAAATTGAGGCAATTTAATCATACGAGTAGCTTTGAATTCTTTTTTAAGAAGCTCACCGTATTCTTTTTCCATTTTCAAAAACACATCTTCGGGAATATGTAATATTCCTTCTTCGTTCACTAATTTCGCGAAAAACTCTAATATTTCTTGATTACTATCCATAAACCTTTAATAATTTTTAGCTTAATGACGGCTCAAATAATTGCTTATTTCTCTGAAGCACCATCTTTTTTCTTTTTTTCGTTCTCTTTCCATAGTAAAAACAGCGTGATAAATAGCCCAATCATCACTAATATATTAGTAGTTAGAGATGCCATTTTACCAGTTTCAAACTTTGGAGATTCGTATTTGAACTCAACTTTGTGTTTACCCGCTGGCAACACAATCCCTCTCATAAAGTAGTTCGATTTTACTATTTCCGTTTCTTTTCCATCTACGAATGCTTTCCATTCTGGATAATAAACCTCACTTACTAGCAAGAAGTTAGTGCCAGTAGCGTTTGCTTCTAAAGTTATATTCTGATTTCTATAATCAGTTACTTTTACGCTGGCACCTTCAGTTATTGGCTGTATGTTCTTGCCTAATTTATTTTCTAGATAAACTACTTCTCTTGGATTAAAGTTAGTGTTCTGCCCAGGATTGTACTCCATTCGTTTCAGTATAGAAAGTGGTTTATCCACCTCCACACTATTCACGAACCACGCTCTAGGCAAATACGATGGGTTAAGGTATACGTATGCTTGTTCTTGTTGCGATTGGAAAACAGGTTGCATGCCAGGTATTTGTCTGCTATCTATTATGTATTTCACATTTAGCAGAGTCCATACGAATGGATTACTAACACCAGAAGTGCTTCCTCCAGAAGTTACATCTAGCATATCTTGGTAAACTCTTAGCTTTGCAGAGTGATAACCTCCCACGTTTTCTAACAACCAATATGCAGATGCATTAGGAGTAGGGGAAACAAAATCGGCTATTCTGAATTTCTCTTGTTTATCTTCTTTTATGAATTCCACCCAATCTTTTCGGTGGAAGACTTTATCTTTCAACGAAGTTTCGACTATATCCATAGGTCTAGTATCTACTCGCCATAGGTCAAACACTAAGATTAGTATCAATCCCGATAATAAAATAGGTTGCTTTATTTTTCTGATTGCGAAAAGATAGATTAAACCTGCTGCTATTAGCATAAGCACACCGTTTATCATCCAATCGCTCATCATCTCTGACCAAACGAAATCAGAAAACTCATTTTTGAATTGTGTATGATACTGCTCAGGTAGTTGAGGAATCATTCGCTGAGTCACGAAATCGGAATTCTCAACTGAAGATTTATAGTTTGACTCAAAACCTAAGTTGTATAGAACACCTATTGCAAAGAACGCAACAGCGGCTATAGCGAAGTAGGTTACTTTCTTCTTATTTTCTTTGCTAATACCTTCTTTAGACCAGCCAACAATAGATGATAATCCGTAGCCAGCTAGTATAGGGAACGCAAAATGCACTAACACAAGTATCATAGAAGGTGCCCTAAACTTATTGAACATAGGCACATTGTAAAAGAAGAAATCGTACAAAATAGGTAAAGTATAACCAAAGGACAGTATGAGCACAAACAATGATAGAAACGCTAAAAACTGTACGAACACATTTTTCCTATTAGTAAAAATACCAAATAGTCCAAGGAAGAAAATAAGAATCCCCATATATGGAGCTGAATCTTCTATCGGCTTTTGCCCCCAATATGTAGGCACTTTATTGTCCTTATCTTGACCGGCTAATTGCGATAGTATTGTACCACTATTCCCTTCAACATCATATTCTAGTTTACCAAAACCATAGTAATTCGGGACTAAGAACCCCATCATCTCGCCTGGGCTGAACGACCACATAGTAGCGTATTCATAAGAATTACCACCAGATGCGTCGCGAGCATCTTTGTTGTCTTGCACTAGTGGTGCAGAGCCACGAGTAGAGTGGTCAGTGTAATCTAAAGTAGAGTAATATCTATCTGATGACATTAGGAAAGCAAGAATACCTGCTGCAAGTAAATATCCGGCAACTTTCACAACTCCAATCGGTTCTTTTTTACTGATTAAACGGCTAATAAGCTCAAAAATTAAGTAAATACCAATCGCCAACGCTGAGTAGAATATCAACTGTACGTGACCAGCTTCGAGCATAGTATGCAAAGATAGTATAAGCAATAGCCCATATAGAAGTGAGAATTTCTCACGGAGTTTTTCAATAAATATAAAAGTAAAAGGCAAACAGGCCAAGACAATCGGCTTAGTATTATGCCCAATCATAATCCAAGTAATAACGGCAGTTGAGAAGACCGCCGCAAATGCAGAGAAAAAGGCGATGGCTGGCTCCTTGTGTTTGGAGCGAAGTAGCCAATAGATACCCGAGCCGTATAGTGCAAACCAAAATGCAATACGAGCCGTATCGCTATTAAAAAGCCCTTTGAATAATAGTGCGAATCCAAATATAATCTTATATGCGAAATCCCACCATCTATCTCCAGTGGTCAACATAGCTGAGTAGGAAGGCATACCACTAAAAATATGCGGTATCCATAGTGGAAATTCCCCATCTTCCTGTGCTTTATCCAAATACTTCTCAAAAGAATACGAAGCTAGATTATCCGGTGCATTGAAACCACCACTACCTATCGCCTTTCCGAGGAATATATACACACTTGCAAAGATCAAAGTAATAAATATAATATCCTTTGTCTTTGTGCTCAAACCCTTGATTGCTGATTGATTTGTCTTCTTTGCCATAAATTATTTCAAATAATTAAAATTATAAAGAATAAAGCTACAAAATTAAAAGCTAAAAACTAAGTTGATTTTTCAAATTGTGTGTTTTGCTATAAGTAAATTGGTGTTAGGTTCTGTAGTTTCACCCATTCATAATTTAAGGGAGCTAGTTAAAGTTGAAGATTCACAACTCTGTGTCCTTTACTTCTGCGATGCCTATCACAAACAATATGTCTGTACAAGATGTTTTACAATTCAAGTATAGAAAGTCAATAGAACGACACATTTAATGAATAATAGCAACGGAAAACAAATAATCTAGTTATCTTTACCGTTCTACAGATATAATCTATCAACTAAAAGAAATGAAATATGAAAATAGCAGTAATATATGGATCAGTGAGACAAGACCGACAAGGTATTCGAGTTGCTAAATATATAGTAAAACAACTAAATGAACGAGGCATTGATAATATTTTAGTAGATGCAATGGAGCATCAATTACCATTTTTGGATAAAATGTATAAAGAGTACAAAGGCGACGCACCAGATGTAATAGAAAATCTGCACGAGATATTCGAATCAGTTGATGGATTTATAATCGTCAGTGGAGAATACAATCACGGTTTACCACCTGCACTGAAAAATATATTAGACCATTACCAAAGTGAATATCATTTCAAACCATCGGGACTAGCTACTTACTCTGCTGGTATGTTCGGAGGTGTTAGGGCGGCAATACACTTAAGAGCTGTGACTGCGGAACTCGGCATGCCATCTATTCCGTCTACTTTCCCAGTACCCTCAGTCGGGAATAACTTCGATGAAAATGGTAATACAGATAATGAGCACATACCAAGAGGGTTCGAAAGATTCATAAAAGAGTTTATGTGGTACGCAGAAGCACTAAAAGCAAAACGCGATAAGGACGGAAAGCCTTAGTTTTTGAATAATACATTTCTGAAACCTTACTATTTATACCTTTTGGCATGACTAAATGTGTGTAAAGTACTTTATTTTTATCTATTCAGAGTGTGGTGTTTTTAATTGGTTTGGGAGATTTGAAGTCGTTTGGATTAAGTTTCTACGGTCAGTGAAATTATTTAATTCGTACTTCTGATATATTGATAGTCACTTCCTTGTCTTTGGCTAGAAAGACAAGGAGGGACTTACTAAAGATACTTTACAGTTCATCGCCAGAAAGCAGATATAGTATATATGCAGATATTGCCATTACCAAATCACGTACTGCTACATCGACAAAGCTGAAACTTGCTATTAGCGAAAGTGCTATTAGTGCTAACCAGATAGAAACTACCAATGCACCTATTCTTGTTTTCAGTAGAACTAACAAACCTGCTGTTATCTCGATAACACCGACTATCATCATAAAGCTATCAGTGTTCATTGGGATTGTTTGTGCTAATATCGGATTTACGTATTGTGACCAATCTGTGAGTATATTTGTGAATTTGTCTAATCCTGCTACAATTGGAACAACTACGAATACGTATTTTAGAATAGTATATATTTTTTGATTGATACTAATCATTATATTACCTTTTAGAATTGTTAAAAAAATATACTTATTAGATGGTGTAATTACAATTGAGTTACTTTTGTAACCTTTTAGCTGTTAGTGTATCTAATCTTGAAAACAGAAGTGCAATACTACAAAAAGGAATAGAATTATATTGGAAGAGCAAGTAATAATAGAGAGAATAATAACTGGTGAAAAGGAATTTTATGAATTGCTAGTTAGGAGGTACAATCAGACTTTATATAGGGTTATCAAAGGATTCATCTCCGATGACAGTGATATAGAGGAGATAATGCAGATTTCATTTGTAAAAGCATTTGAGAAGCTTTCAACATTCAATATGAAATCGAAATTCAGCACTTGGCTAATTAGAATAGCTATCAACGAATCATTGCAGTTCAACAAGAAGAGTGTAAAATACAGATCTATCAACTATTCTGATATAGGGTATTCTGATAATTCAATAAAAAACCCCGAACAGTTATTAATTATGAATGAATCTACTCAAATCTACGAACAGGCAATTTCTGAATTAGATCCAATTTACAAATCGGTCTTCATACTTAGAGAAATAGATCTAATGAGCATAAAGGATATTTCCGAATCACTTGAAATATCCGAATCTAATGTTAAAGTTCGTTTGCATAGAGCTAAAGTGCAGATAAAGGACATATTATACCATAATCAGATTAGAGAAAATATTTTTGAATTTGGGAATCATAGATGTGATAAAATGGTTGCAAACGTTATGAAATCAGTTGAATAAACAATTGTTATTGCTCTTAGTGTGTCGGAGAAAGGCATCATTCTGTTATAAGGAATGGTACCGTATTATTAGAGTTAAGGTTCGTCTCTTACAGCCCCTTTCTCTTCGCAAGTAAATTGACAGCAGATACTGTGAATACAATCACGCTGATCGAGCTGATAGGCATAAGAATAGCTGCGACAACTGGCGATAGATGGCCGCTTGCGGCGAATGATATTCCAACTGTATTATAGATGAATGAAATCCCAATACTTGCATAAGCAATTCTAATTGCAGACTTAGACATTTGCATAAACTTAGGCAATTTCTCGAGCTCATCGCCTAATAGGATAGCATCACTACCTGGGGTGAAATTATTTGACTTTTCGGCAATTGCAATTCCTACATTCGCTTTTGCTAATGCTCCAGCATCATTCAGACCGTCACCAACCATCGCAGTGTTAGCGCCATTGCCTTGCAATTCTGCTATGTAATCGAGCTTTTCATGTGGTAACTTATTGAAATGTGTTTTCGTTCCTTTGGGTGCTTTTGCTAATATATTATTCTCATCTTTTTGGTTATCACCTGAGATAATAGAAATCTCGTACCCATTTTTTGATAGCTCATCCAAAGTTTCGAATGCGTTATCACGGAATTCACTTTTGTTATAGAAAGCACCGTAAACTTCACCGTTTATCTCTAGTACTGCGGCATTTTCGGCTTGTGTACCTGAGTCAGGTTCTATCCATTTGGCAGAGCCGATTCGTATAGTTGTATCTTTATAGGTAGCTGTTATACCCTTTCCAGCTAACTCCTCGAAACTACCTATTTCTATGGTACCGACACCAGAAACCGAGCTACTAATTAACGAACTAATGGGATGAGTGCTATTAGAAACAGCAGCTTTTACAATTGATTTATACTTCTCGAAATCCTTACCTTTATAACTGATTCCACCGTAAGTCGCTTTAGTTAAAGTTCCTGTTTTATCGAATACGAACGAATCTATATTAGATAAAAACTCGACTATTGCGTCTGTCTTTATAAAGAATCTATTTCGACCGAATACTCGCATAGTAGAGCCATAAGTGAAAGGCAATGTAAGTGCTAATGCACAAGGACAAGCGATGATTAATATGGCAGTAAGTACGTCAAATGCCTTTGCCGTGCTATGAGGTAGCCAGAAAGCAAATGCTATTATCCCAATTATCATAACTACAATTGAGAAATTACGGGCTATCATATTCGACATTTTCGAAATCCCTTTCTTCGAGAATTTATCGAATGCGTCATTGTTCCATAGCTTAGTCAGATAGCTCTGATCGAACTCCTCGGTTACTCGAACTTCTATAGCTTTACCTAACGCCCGAGCACCTGCATATATTTTCTCGTGATGAGTAATGCTAACAGGAGAAGATTCACCAGTTACGAAGCTGTAATCCATCATTGCTTTTTCTGATTCGAGCAAGCTGTCAGTAGGAATAATCTCATTATTTCTGATTAGAAGTACATCGCCAATTTTAATATCTTTCAGCGTTATATGTTCGTTCTCGGTTTCTTTTTTTCGGATTACAGAAAGTGGGAAATATGATTTGTAATCTCTATCAAATGACAGTAAATTGTAGGTCTTCTGCTGGAATAACTTCCCTATTAACAAGAAGAATAGGAGCCCCCCAAGCGAGTCTACATACCCATGCCCTGTATTAGTGACTATATCGACAGTCGAGCGTACAGCAAGGACAATTATCCCGATTGAAATGGGTATATCAATATTGAATATCTTTGTTTTTAGTCCGTAGTAAGCCGACTTGAGATAGTCGCTACCAGCGTAAAGTAGAGGAATAATAAATAGAATATTAAGCCAATTAATCAGCTCCTTTATAGCTGGTTCTATTGCCTCACCACCTGATAAATATTCTGGGAAAGCAAGCATCATCAAGTTGCCAAAAGAGAATCCAGCTACTCCTAGCTTGATATATAATGAGCGGTTGGGGCTCTTGCTTTTATTGCCCTCCATCGATGTGAGGTCTAGCTTTGGCCTATAGCCGAGAGCAGCTAATAACTCTACGACCGACCTAATAGAAATAACAGTCTCGTCATATATAACATCTATTTCCTTATTCGGAAAATTAACTTCGGATTTGAGTATTCCTTCTTTCAGCTTAGGTAGATTTTCTAATAACCATATACAAGCAGAACAATGGATCTGAGGGAGGTTAAAAACGACTTTCGATTTACCATTTATGCTATATGTTTTCAGCTTTTCGTTTATTTCTGCATTATCAAGGAAGGCAAATTCATCTGTATCAATGGAGTCGGGTTTTAGAGCCCCACTACCATCTTCCATATTATAGAATCCAGCAAGATTATTGTCGTGCAATATCTCGTAAACAGTTTTGCAACCATTACAACAAAACAGATTTTCACCCAGTGAGATAGTATTATCAGGGCATTCACTACTACAGTGCTTACAAATTAACTTATCAGACATATTCTAGACGTTGAATTATTATCAGGTTTAAATATAAAAAGAAGTGGACGAAGATACGCAAAGAATTGTGTTTAGAGAATCTTCACTCCATCTATTAGCATCTGTACAGCCATCATTACTAATATCATACCCATTAGTCTTTCCAGAGCAATTAGACCACGCTCTCGGAGAACTTTGAGTAATTTGGGTGCAACGAGTAGTATAGCCGCGGTTATAGCCCAAGCTAATATTAAAGCGAGGAACCAATGCGTCATTTTACCAGGTCCGCTCTGAGTCATCAGCATTAACATAGCCAACACAGATGGCCCTGCTATTAGGGGAATAGCAAGCGGCACTATGAATGGTTCGCCGTCGGGTTGTGGGCCCATTAATCCATCTGGAGTAGGGAATATCATACGCAACCCAATAATTAGTAGTATAATACCACCAGAAATAGTAACAGCTTCTTGTTGCAAATGGAGGAAGTTCAGCAATGGTTTTCCCATAAATAGGAAAACAAGGAGAATCCCAAGGGCAATCAAAAGCTCTCGCATAATTATCACTCTTTGTCTTTTGGGGTCTATACCTTTCAGTACAGTTAATAGTACGGGTATATTACCCAATGGATCCATTAGGAAAATTAATACTATTGCTGAAGACCAAATACCTAGTGATTCCATTTAAACAGCTGTTTTTTAAGTTGAGAGTGATAGATTTATTCAAAATTAAGTAAATGAAATGTTGGATACAATCAATTATATAAATAGAAGATTAACAACATTTTGAAACCCTTTTTGAAGTAATGTGTTATTATAGTTGTAATAGAATAGAATCCGCATTATTCTATATCACTGTGCTGGCTGTAATGTCAGCAATAAAGGGACTGTCCAATATTTTTTGGACAGTTTTTTTATGGTTGGTGCTTTGTTGGAGATTGTAGATGTATGCGGAATAGGTCTCAACTAAAGACTAGGCAAAAATAGCACCAGAACCAACTAGCTCATCGTCATCATACCAGACAGCAAACTGCCCTGCGGCTATGCCTTTCTGTAGCTCGTCAAAGACTATGTACATTCCGTTTTCCTTTCGGATTAACTTGGCCTTTTGATTTGGTTGACGATAGCGGATTTTTACATCATACTCGCGGATTTCGTCTATTGCCATCTCTTGCGATGGACGTACCCAATGCACTTCGTCTGCTTTGATATGAATACCAGGGCGATTGAGTGCATAGTGGTTTTCGCCTTGACCCGTATATATTATATTGCTCTTGGTGTCGGTTGCAACAACAAAAAGAGGCAGCTCTGTACCACCTATTGCTAGTCCTCGCCTTTGACCAACAGTGAAAAAATGAGCTCCTTCGTGTTCACCTAATTTCTTGCCTTTTGCTGCCGATAGATGCACAGGATAGCAGATTTCGTCGAGCATACATTGGTCGAGCAAATCTTCTCCAATTCCCCAATCAAATTCGATATTTGGCATTTCTATTACGTCACCTTTCTTCGGTTCTAGCTGTTGTTTGAGGAATGTCGGTAAATCTATTTTACCAATAAAGCATAATCCTTGCGAATCCTTTTTATCATAATTCGGAAGTTTTAGTGACTTGGCTATTTCTCTAACTTCGGGTTTGGCAATGCCACCTATTGGGAAGTGGGCATATTTCAGCATTTGCTGATCAAGCTGACAAAGAAAATAGCTTTGATCTTTGTTGTCATCTTTGCCTTTTAGCAGGCGATATTCACTACCTAGCATATCTTTCTGGCAATAGTGACCCGTTGCTACCAAATCAACATTGTATTCCAATGCGGCTTTCAGAAACACATCCCACTTTATCTCTCGATTGCATAATACGTCAGGATTTGGTGTCCTACCCGCCTCATATTCGCGGAACATATAGTCGGCTACTCGAGATTTGTATTCTTTACTTAGATTAATGTGGTGAATAGGTATTCCCAAATGCCTAGCCACAAGCTGAGCTACTTTAAAGTCTTCTTCCCACTCACAATCTCCACGCAGAGTACCCACGGGATCATCCCAATTTTGCATAAACAGAGCAACAACTTCATGTCCTTCTTGTAAGAGGAGATGAGCTGCTACAGCGGAGTCAACTCCACCCGATAAACCTACTGCTATTTTTGCCATTGTTGGGGGTATATTTTAATTTCTAAAACATTGAGATATTACCATCATCATCGGCCTTGTCTTCCACTTCTTGCTTCGGAGCACCAATTACTTGAGGTGATTTCAGCTCTTCAGTATCTATTATTCCTCGTTGCTTTAGCGACCAAAAGCATTCAGCCGTAGCATCAATATCAGCTTTCGCATCGTGGGCATTGTCGAAATTTTTAGCGAATAATTTATAGTACAATTCCGCTAATTTTGGGAATTTGAGTCCATGGCTTCCGGGAAGATTACAGAACTCAATTGTCTCGCGCATAGTACAAATCTTAGTCTTTTCTTCTATATCGCTAGCCATATATATACGAGCAAATTCGGAGCTAAGAACCTTGTAATCGAAATCGAGATTATGAGCGATTATGTATTTAGATTTTTTAATTATGGCATTGAAAACTTCCAAAACATCGGCAATTGGGTAGCCCAAATCAGTTGCTTTTTCTTTACTTATACGATGTATTTTCTCCGAATCTGGCGAAATGTCGAATCCTTCTGGTGTAACGTAATAGTTACCAGTGGAAATATCATTGCCATATTTATCTTGCTCTAGCCATGCTATTTGTACTATTCTTGGCCAATTATCCAAATCTGAAATAGGAGCATTATAATTCTTCGGTAGTCCGCTAGTCTCTGTGTCAAAAAACAAATACATTATTTACTTTCTTTGAATTGTGTGATATAATTTTTTGTAAAGTCCGAAAGCACTAAGCGGCCGCTTATCTCAGCTCTGCTCTCTAGCAATGCGTCCCAATGCTCTGCACCAGCCCAAGTAACTTCCTTCAGCTCTCTCATAGCTTCTGGACTATTGCCCGCCATCTTAGTTGCAAATACAGAGACTGCAGAATCCAACTCTTCAATACTGTCATATACGTTTGCATAAAAACCTCTACTTTTCGCCCATTCAGCATCGTACCAATCGTAATCTATAGACATCTGAGCAAATGATGAAGTCCCAATCTTGCGTTCTACTGCAGGGCCTACAACAAATGGGCCTATACCAAGAGCAAGCTCACTCAATTTAACAGAAGAATACTTAGTACCCAATGTGTAATCAGCAGCTGAAAGCAATCCAACACCACCACCTACGGCTTTCCCTTGCACTCGGCATATTATGAATTTAGGACATTTTCTCATTGCATTGATAACTAAAGCAAACCCCATAAAAAAATTCTTTCCTGTAGGGAAATCTGTAATTGATATTAGTTCATCAAAAGAAGCACCAGCACAAAAAGCACGGTCACCACCCGATTTTAGAACAATAACGCTTATCTCTTCATTCTTACCAGCGGTTTCGATTGTCTCTGCTAATTTGCGGAGTACAGTACCGGGTAATGCGTTGCTAGATGGGTGATAGAACTCGATAGTTGCAATCGAATTTTCAATTTGTATATTTACATCGCCGTTCGGATTCATTTTCTTTTATAGGTTTTAGTTTCTAATAATAATACAAAGATACGAATAAAGAGGATTTTGAGTTTTATAGGTTGGTATAAAATATCGATTTGTTGTTCCTAACATGTGCTGAGTTGAGTATAGGTAGGGGGCACAAAGTTCTCTTCACTTGAGAGGGAGCAAAGTATAGAGTCATAGAAAATCAATGTATTTTTACCTGGATTCTTCACTCCGCTACGCTTCATTCTGAATGAACAGCGTTTAAATCCAAATAATCATCCTTTCTGATACTAAAATACTTGCCACTTATTATGGGGAGACTTCCCGATAGATAGTTGCCAGTAGTAATATAATCTAATATCGGTAAGACGTCATTAAATGATTTTAGGGTAGTGATTTCTTCTTCGTATGCGAATTGGACAGCATCGTAATAAGTATGACCATTAACCCAAGATTTCACGAAATTGATTGGTGCAAATATAGTCAGGTAATTATTCTCTATTGTACCGTTGCAACCAGCAACACCAATATTCGACCAATTATCTAATGCTCTAGCACTTTTACAGTTCGTTTGGTATAGAACTCTAATTCTTATATTCTTTTCTTTCAAAGTACTTGTGAAAGTATAAATAGGAACCGATGCATCAACGAATTGAATATTAGTAGCGGTTCCGTGCAAACTGAAAACTAAGTCAATATTATAACCTTCATTGCTTAGTAATTCCAATTGCTCTATTAGGTTATTTGCTGTAGCTTCTTCGTCAGTAATTGCTATCATTTTTTGATAATAATCTTTACCTACTTTTTGGATTTCGGCTATTTGCCAAGGTTCACCATATTGGTCAAGAATCTGATTCAAATCCTTGTTATAGAGTGAGTCAATTGGTACACCAAATACTTCTGAGAAAATCTGTCTAGTTTCACTTGGATATGAAGTAAATGCAATATCTTCAATCTGCTGATTAGCCATATCGCTATTTTCTACTACCATAACTAGTGCTGCTTTACCTACAGAAATATATCCTTTTGGTTGAATATTCTGAGTAGAATTCTCCTCGCAACTACTAGCAAAAAGAAGTAATAAAAGTAGGGATATTAGTTTTTTCATTTGGAAATAAAAACTGCTAATCCATATTTACAAACACAGATTAGCAGTTGTAGATTTTTAATTTAATTTAGAAATAAATACTCATACCAATTGCTGAGCCACCTAGATTCATCGTACTGAAATCAGATGTCACTGTTGTACTCTGTGTGCCAAACGTACTTTCGGTTTCTACTGAACCCATATTATAACCAAAGCCCATTTGTACGAACAACGCGACAGTGTTTGCTTGATTTATAAATGACTGAACGCCAAATGCACCTAGTACCGTAACCATGTTTCCTGATACTTTAGAAGTTGCATTTTCGACCGTAGGTATCTGAGTGAAACTAAACCCTAAGTTAACATAAGGTTGAACGTCACCTCTCTTAAGGAAGTACTTGCCACCTGCACCAAAGGATATAGTGTTAAGAGCATCTGTACCTTCTCCTTGCGAGACGGACATATACCCAAGCCCCAAATCAAGCTGGAACATATCACTCAAGCGTATGTTGAAACTACTAGACGCCGCCGTCGATATAGTTATTCTACCCAAAGTGTTTGCAGGTAGTCCTACAGCAGGAGTTACACCATTCGGTAAACCAATTGCTGCCGACATACCCAAATCACCTGCTGCCGATACTTTTGTAGGAGTGAGAGTAGCTAGGAGTGCTACTGATAAGATAAGAAATAGGAATTTAGAAAAACGCATACTAACCTCTAGAGTAAGTTGTAAAAAAAATAAAATTTGTATTTTCTCTTTTTCCGTTTTTTTAACATACATAATCTAAGCAAGATAGGCAAATTTTTGAATAATTTTTTCCAATTCCTACTGTCTTTCGCTAAGTTGTAATATGAAAATAATCCTATACACTTTATTGCTAATTCATTTGTCTTTCCTCACTGGATGTGCCGATGAAAATGCAAATAAAAAATCAAACAAAAAAGAATATATGTACACGAATAAACTAATAGACGAAAGTAGTCCATACTTACTAGAACACGCTCACAACCCTGTTAATTGGTACCCATGGGGTGCTGAGGCATTAGAAAAAGCAGCTCGGGAGAACAAGCCAATCATCATAAGTATTGGTTATGCGGCGTGCCATTGGTGTCATGTTATGGAGCACGAATCTTTCTCCGACCCCGAAGTTGCGAAGGTGATGAACGAGCACTTCATCGCTATCAAAGTTGATAGAGAGGAACGACCAGACATAGACAATGTTTATATGGCGGCATCTATATTGCAGAATGGACGTGGCGGTTGGCCACTCAACGCATTTGCTCTGCCGGATGGTCGTCCGTTCTTTGCTGGTACTTACTTCCCCAAAGAGAATTGGGTGGGGCTTTTAGAGCAGATTAGCCATCTATACAAAAATGAATACGAGAAATTAGTCGAAAATGCAGAAGCCCTAAACGAAGGTATAGCATCACAGAACTTAGATTTCTTAAATGATAAGCATTCTGAAATAAGCGGCTATGAAGACTTCTTCGAGACTATGCACAATAGAATAGATGAGCAGTTCGGTGGTCTAACAGGAGCTCCTAAGTTCCCAATGCCATCTGTATGGGACTTTTTACTGCAATACAGCTATCTGACGGGCAGTGAATCTGCTTATGACAATGTTATGTTCACTTTGGAGCGAATCGCTCTGAGTGGCACTTATGACCAACTGGGCGGTGGTTTCGCTCGCTATGCAACGGATATGAATTGGAAGATTCCACATTTCGAGAAAATGCTGTATGATAATGGACAGCTAATAAGTACTTATTCCAATGCCTACAAGACAGAGCACTACGGAGTTTTCAAAGATATAGTTTACCAAACTGTTGACTTCTTAGAACGAGAATTGATGAACGAAAAGTTTGGGTTTTACTCCTCTCTGAATGCTGATAGCGAGGGCGAAGAAGGCAAGTTCTATGTATGGGAATATAGCGAAATAAAGAGCATTTTGAGCCAGGAAGAATTCGACTTAGTTGAAGATTATTATGGATTAATGGAACACGGTAATTGGGAAGATGAAAAGAATATACTTCACACCAAAATCACGCTAGAGAACTACGCTCTCAAAAAATCGCTTGACTATAGTGATACCCACAAGCTACTCAAATCAGCTAAGAGCAAGCTATTCACTGCACGAAAAAGCAAGATAAGACCGAGCTTAGATGACAAGGTTATAACCTCTTGGAATGCACTAACGATAAGCGGTTTATGCGATGCCTATAGCGCTTTCAGTGATAAGAGATTCCTAAATCTGGCAATCAAAAACGCGGATTTCCTGACTAAAAATATGCTCAGCAAAGACGGTAGTTTGAAGCGAATATACAAAGAAGGCAAGGTAACAATCCCAGCATTCCTCGACGATTATACATTGCTAGCAAAGGCGATGCTCGACCTATACCAAATCACATTCAATAAGAAATGGCTGGACTATTCAGAGAAAATCACTGAATACACTATCAACAATTTCGAAGATAAAGCGACTAAGTTCTACCACTACACTCACTCCGAAGACAATGAGCTATCAGCCAAAACGATGGAGCTACAAGACAACGTAATCCCTGCTTCCAACTCAGTAATGGCGAATCTGCTCTTCGATTTGGGACATATACTCTACAAAGAAGACTACATAAAAAAAGCGAAGAAACTGCTAATGGGTATATCCGTAGCGGTACGCAAAAGCCCTACATACCACAGCAATTGGGCTTTGCTCCAAGGTAAAATAGAGCGAGGAGTTTACGAAGTAGCTATAGTCGGAAAAGATGCCACAAGACTAGCCAACGAAATGCAAAAGCAATACCTCCCGAACTGCCTATACGTTGGCGGCACAGAGGAGAATCTACCACCACTCAAAGGGCGATTGACAACTGGAACTACTATCTATGTTTGTAAGGACAAGGTCTGCAATCTGCCAACAACTGAGGTGGAGAAAGCGATTAAGCAAGTAGTGGGGAAGTAGGGTTTGTTGGAGTGAGGGGGAAGTAGTATATTGGGAAATAGGGTTTAATAATTTTCAAAAAAGGAGAGCGGTTTGGTCAGAGGAATAACTATAACAAGCTATTTAGTGAGTGGTAATCCTGAAGGAATAATTTTAGCATATATGTCTAATTGGTCTGGTCAAGCGATCAAAATTCCTAGAAATTTGTTTCCTGATTCAAAATCAGCTGATGAAATTAATCGCCCTGGAGTCTATTTCTTAATAGGTAATAATGAAGAGAACCCCGATGATAAAATGGTTTATATTGGTGAGGCTAATAACATTTCAGAGCGATTAGTACAACATTTTAGAGATGATAGTAAGGCCTTTTTTGAAACTATTATAGCATTTAGTTCTAAAGATGAAAACCTCACTGTCTCACATACAAAACATTTAGAATTGAAATTAATTGAAGACTTACTTAAAAGTACTGAGTATAGGGTAGTTAATACAAAAGGGGGAAACAGAGTTAGTTTATCTAAAATGGTAAAAGATGAAATGGATACTTTTTTAGAAAAGTTAAGAATAATAATACCCACTTTAGGCTTTGACTTATTCGGTAATAATGAATCCATTAAAGTAATCAGTAAAGACAAGAAAAGTTCCAAATTGTATTTAGAAGTATCGAATATTAAAGCAGAATCAGAATTGACTTCAAATGGACTTCTTGTCAAACAGGGAAGCAATTTTAAAAGTAAAGAAACTAGCTCATTGTCAGGTAGCTATTCTAACTTAAGGAAGACTCTTACTGACAAAGGAGTTATCCAAAAAAAGGATGGAATCCATATATTTACTGAGGATTATGAGTTTACTAGTCCTTCCCAAGCAGCAGCAATTATTTTAGGATATTCTATTAATGGAAGGACTGCTTGGAAGAATAATTCTGGAGAAACTTTAAAAGAAATTGAAGAAAGAAAAATAGATGAAAAGCCTAGTACTTAAATGAATTAAAACAGGATAAAAGAAATGGGAATAGGAGATATTCTTACATTATTATTACTAATTGCAACTTTTTGGTATGTAATATTAACTGCAAAAACTTTAAAAATTAATACTAAGACATTCATTGAAACAACTAGACCGAGCGTCTTACTAAGTTTCAATAGCGAAGATGGTTGGTTGAATTTACTTATTAAAAATTATGGTAAAACCCCAGCTTACGATTTGAATATTGAGATTGACGCTCCATTAGATTCAATAGATATGTTTCTAAATAAAAAGATGAAAGAATTTCAAGTTGGTCATAAGCCACTTTTGAAACAAGAATTCCTACCTCCTGACTTTGAAGTAAAAACTACTTTGATGCATTCTCAAGAGTTTGTAGAAAAAAATGAGCTCCCACGAATTTTTAAAATTAGAATAGAATACTTTGACGCTAATGACATTGAGAATAATAAAAGGAAACCTTATAAACATGATTATACAATCAATATTTCCTCATTAGTTTATCCAGATAAAATAAGATTCAATTCTATAGAACATCAAATTGGTGAAATAAATAAAACATTAAAAATTATATCAGATAAGATTTCGAAATAACCTTTTACTCGTAACCATCTCAAATTCATATTCGAGCTGATTACATTTCTATGATTTTAGATGATATTTGTTGTAAATCTGATTTGTGTTCAATTCATCGTGTTTCGTATCAGTGAATCTCTCTTTCACTACCAGAGCCAGGTTTAACCATTTTGTTGACGTCAACAAAATGGTCTGGAAAATCGTGTTCGTTTTACAACGAAAGACAATTATTAGAAATCCCCCCACCATTAATCACAATTTTGTTAATTTACGTCAAATTATAAACTAAAAAAGTAAAAACAATGCAATTCATAGATTTAAAAAGCCAATACGCACTTATCAAAGATCAAGTAAACAAAGGAATAGACGGTGTTTTGGAGCACGGTCGCTATGTGTTCGGTCCCGAAATAGAGGAGCTAGAAGCAAAGCTAGCTGAGTTCGTAGGGGTGAAACATGCTATAGCTTGTTCGAGTGGAACTGATGCGCTTATTATGCCACTAATGGCATGGGGAATAGGCCCAAGCGATGCAGTATTTACTACTCCATTTTCGTTCGTGGCAACGGCCGAAGTTATCGCCTTGGTCGGTGCTACTCCTGTCTTCGTTGACATAGACGAGAAGACTTACAATATAGACCCAGTCAAATTAGAAAAAGAGATAGAAAGAGTAAAAGCGGAAGGCAAGCTAAACCCGAAAGCGATTATCCCAGTTGACCTATTCGGTTTGCCGGCGGAATTGCACAAGATAGAAGCTATTGCAGAGCGACACGGATTGAAGCTATTGGAAGATGCAGCTCAAGGTTTCGGTGGTTCACTAGATGGCAAGCGTGCTGGAGCGTTCGGTGATGCAGCCGGTACTTCGTTCTTCCCTGCTAAGCCACTAGGTTGCTATGGTGACGGTGGTGCTATCTTTACTAACGATGATGAATTAAAAACTGCTCTTCTCTCTATCCGAGTGCACGGTATGAGCGCTACGGAGAGATATGACAATGTTCGTATAGGGCTGAACGCTCGTATGGATTCAATTCAAGCTGCGATATTACTTGCTAAAATGGAATTATTCGATGGTGAGTTAGTTAAGCGTAATCATGTAGCTTCTCGCTACACTGCTACTTTGGGTAATTCAGTTGTTACTCCATTCGTTGCGAGTGGGTATTACTCTTGTTGGGCACAGTACTCTGTACTAGCTAAAGATAGTGAAAACCGCGATGAACTTCGCAACAAATTGCAAGAGCAAGGCATTCCAACGGCTATTTATTACCCTATCCCACTTCATTTGCAAACAGCTTACTCGTATTTAGGATACAAAGAAGGCGATATGCCAGTATGCGAAAAAGTTGGCACGAAAATTTTTAGTCTTCCTATGCACCCTTATCTGACTGATGAGGAAATAGACAAGATTTGTGAAGTAATAAAAGGTTAGAATATGAAAGGGATAGTACTCGCGGGAGGCAGTGGTACACGGCTATATCCGGCTACCAAAGCTGTTAGTAAACAGCTATTGCCAATATATGATAAACCAATGATTTACTACCCTATTTCGGTACTAATGCTTGCTGGGATAAAGGAAATATTGGTTATTTCTAACCCAGAGTTCATAGAATTGTACAAATCTCTACTTGGTGACGGCTCCGATTTGGGTGTCCGTTTCGAGTATAAAATCCAAGATAAACCTCGTGGACTAGCAGACGCATTTATAGTTGGTGAGGAATTCATCGGTGATGATGATGTTTGCCTGATATTGGGTGACAATATATTCTACGGTCAAGGATTCACAGGCATACTCAAAAAAGCCGCCGAGATAGAGCTAGGAGCTACTATATTCGGTTACTATGTGAAAGACCCAACTGCTTATGGAGTAGTGGAATTCGACGAGAATAATGTCGCAGTATCCATCGAGGAAAAACCAGAAATTCCTAAGTCAAACTACGCTGTACCAGGGCTGTATTTCTATGACAATAGCGTAATAGAAATCGCAAAGAACGTGAAACCTTCTGCACGCGGCGAAATAGAGATAACAGCCGTCAACAACGAATACCTGAGACAAAAGCGATTGAAAGTTGAATTGCTCGGTCGTGGATTCGCTTGGTTAGATACAGGTACTTGCGATAATCTAATGAACGCTAGTGATTTCGTTCGTACAGTTCAAAATAGACAGGGATTCTACATTGCCTGTCTTGAAGAAATTGCCTATAAAAAGGGATTCATCAGCAAAGCTCAATTAGAAAAGCTCGCAACTGACCTTATTAAAACAGAATATGGTCAATACCTGATGGATTTGGTGAACGAAGGTTAGATGTCGCAGAGTTTGCTAATCACCTATTAGAATTTCGAGTGAAATATATTGATATTTCTTTGGCACATATATTGCTAAATTAATCTTAGTTAATAAAACTAGATAAGTTAAATATATGGTTAAAATAATACTCATAGAAGACGATAGTATAATGTCGAGTGCAGTAAAACTGCACCTCAAAGTTATGCTCGAATTTGATTATACCTTACAAGTATTCCGTAACGTATATTCAGCGATAGAGTATTTAGAAACTAATCCTTGCAATATACTTATCTCCGATATTAACTTGCCCGACTCGAAAGGGAACGACACAATCAAGGCATTCAGCTCACTTCCCGAAGACACTAATATTATCTTTATGTCAGGTAGCTCGGATGATACAGAATCGCTCGATCTAAAGAACCACCAAAACACCCACTTTATAATGAAAGATATGGACTTCAACGAGTCTATGTGGTATGTATTCAGCAAAAAGTTGAAGCTGAAAACTGGGTAGAATAGAGCTCCAAATCCCCCAAAAACTTGTCAATACGTTACTCTGAACGGAGTGAAGTATCCAGGAGAACTCCATAGGAGTTCAATTTTAGTAGCAACTGTTGACCGATCTAATACAACAATTCCACTAGGAGTTTAATATTAATGGGACTAAAGTCCAGTTTGGGGTTAAGTTAAAACTGTTATCCGTTGGCTGAAGCCAAAGGCAATACAGCGAGCTTTCTTCTATATCGGCCTAAAGCTGCTTTTGTCTATCCATCCTACTTCGCCATTGTCTAAGCGGATTTTATTCCAATCTCCGACTCTGTCTAGAACCTGCATTTTCACTCCTTCGTGGAGTATGAATAGGTCTTGGCTCTTGTCGTCAGGTGAGCTTTTCACATAAGCGCTTGGCGATGTTAGTATAGCGAATTGCTTTACGTACTCGCGTTCGTTTGTGCTATAAGCAAAGTAAAATGATACTGAAAACAGCATCAGCGATGTTACTATTCCGAGGAATGATGCTTTCTTTATTGCGGTGCGTCTGCTGAATATCAGCAATGCAAAGAACGCAAATACTACCCACATAAATACTATTGTCCAATATGACCAACCAGCAGAGTTCTGGTTATCACGTATAGCGTCTAACCACTCTACGATGAATATTTGCTCTACGGGTGTTACCTTGTCTATTGTTTTCAATCTTGCTATTGCTAAGTTGTGGTCTATATCTTCATCATCGCTTAGTTTATGTGCTCTTTCGAAATTGAGTATAGCGAATGAGATATTGTCAGTTTTGTAATATGCACTGCCCAAATTATAGTACAGCTCTGCCGATACGTAACCAGAGTCTATCACTTGCTCGTATATATTGATAGCGTCTGCGTACTTTTTATTTGCGTATGCGTCATTTGCTTTGTTGAATAGCTGCTCTACGGAGCTACCGAATAGTGCAGCGGGAATAACGAGCATCAAGAGTAATAGCGTTAGTTTTCTCATCTTATACCCCTCTCTATATTTGTTATTACTGTACCCGATTTTTCATATACTTCGTTCATTCTATCCGATGTATTTGCGGAGTTCGAATATCTAGCGAACTCACTTTCTTCTAATGTTTTTAGGAAACCGTCTATCTGAGTTTCATCAACGTTGATTTGTGCTAATTTAGTACGTACCACATCTTTGTTCAACTCCGAAACAGGTATATTCAATTTATCGGAAATATATCCCCAAAGAGCTTTTGTTATTTCTTCGTAGAATTTATTGCTGTCATTCGCTTTTAGAGCCTCACCAGCGGCCGATAATCTTTTCTTAGCTAATTTGCTCGCTCGCTTGTTTTTCATCAGCTCAGTGTCCTCATCTTCCTTTCTACGCTTACTTAGAAGTAAGAAGAGTATCAGAAATAGGAAAAACGGCAGCATTAGTAATATATAAAAGATTTGTGAGCCAAAGAACCCAGTTTTAGATTTGGCAACTAACTCGGTATCAGTTTTTATATATCGTATGTCTTTACCTAATAATTGAAGCTCGGCACGGCTAACGCCTGAGACATTGGAGCCACCATCGCCGCTTCCCTTACCTACGTTGATTATGAACTCTTCGCTAGTTATTGTCTTATAGCTATTAGTAGTCAAATCAAAGTAAGAGAATGTAACGGGCTCTATTTTGTATTGCCCTTCTCTACGAGGTATTATCAGAAATTCGAATATCTTATCGCCCGACATACCCGCTAGTGATACTTTCGTATTGTCAGCAGTTTTAGGGTCGAATGTTTCCATATCCGGTGGCAACTTTATAGTCGGTGCATCGAATAGTTTTAGGTTTCCTTTACCAGATACTTTTACTTTTAAAGTGACGGGCTCATTAGCTACAGTTTTAGTATTGTCAACCCATGCATTCATCTCGTAAGTACCAACAGCTCCGTTGAATCCAGCAGGTGCACCGTCTGGTAATGGCTTCACGTTAACTGATATAGCGTTTGAGCTTAATTTATATTCGAAGTCTTTGTATGAGCCGCGATTGAAAAAATCGTCGAACATACTGCGTCTTCTATTCGATTGACTATTCGTTTGTAGTCTAGTTACTGTTTTGAATTCATAAGGGTCAACAGTTAGCTTTCCGCTTTGCTGTGGGAATAGAACTACTTGCTTGAGTGTTGCTACTCTGAACCATACACCATTGACTTGTTCTCTTTGCCATTGCACTTCACCTAGGTCAATTTCTTGACTCCAAAATCCGTTCAATATTGGCGAGCTTTCCATCTCTAACCCAACTACGTTTAGCTCACCATTCACATATAGCTTGAAACTAGCGGTAACTTGCTCACCTACATAAGCGCTAGTTTTAGAGACATTAGTTTTTAGATATAGATTATTTTTAATGATGTCAATTGCTTGACCACGCAAAGATTTTTCTTGCTCAGCTGCTTGGTTGCGACGTTCTTTTTCTGCTTGCGATGGCTCTACTATTCGCATATCTATTGTATTCGAACGTAATCTCTTACCTTCAACTTGTATGGATGCTGGTTGTATAGTAGTCGTGCCGACTTTGTTCGCTTTTAATACATAAGTAAACGAAAGCGAACGGCTGAATTGACCGTTAATAATCTGAGTACTGCTCGATTGGGACGGCCCATTAATTACCTCAAATCCGTCAAAGCTCGGAGGCCTGAAATTGGAGGCATCAGTATTGACACTGAATTGCACCCGGAATGGTTCGCCCTGCACTACAGGATTACCACTAACGGCAGCCGTAAATTGAGGTTCTTGTCCTAATGCAACGAAGGACATAAAAATACTTAAATATAAATATATCAATACTCTTAGTTTCATTACCAGTTTTTCTCTGTCTTGTTAGACTTAGATTTTAGTTTTCTTAGTTTCTTTTGTAGTTCTTTCTCATCATTCATCATAGCTTGCAATATTCGCTCAGCGTCTTGCTTAGAGATTTTTGGTTTCTGACCGCTTTCTGCTTGGTCTTTATCTCCAGTTTTGTTCTCATCTTGCTGACCGTCTTTGCCGTCTTTCTTATCGTTCTGTTTATCTTTGTCCTTATCGCCTTGCTGATTATCCTTGTCTTGCTGATCTTTGTTTTGGTCGTCCTTATTTTGACCATCTTTATCTTTATTCTTATCGCCGTCTTTGTCTTTATTCTGGTCTTGCTTGTCCTTGTTCTTATCGTCTTTATCCTTATTGTCTTTGTTTTTATCCTTATTCTTATCTTGTTGTTGCTCTTTTCTTAGCATTTCTTGAGCATAAGCAAGATTATATTTTGTGTCTTCATCTTTAGGGTTATTCTTCAAAGCATTTATATACGCATCTACACTTTCTTTGTACTTCTTGTCCTCTAATAAAGAATTACCCAGATTATGGAATACTTTAGATAGCTCTCTTTTGGAGAAATTTTCTCCAGAAAGCTCTTTGTATTTATCCATAGCTTCTTGGTAGTTGCCTTGCTTGTAAAGTGAATTAGCCAAATTATATTTCGCAATACTCGAATTTGGGTCTTTTTCCAGTGATTTACGGTAATCTATTTCCGCATCTTTGTAATTATTACTTTTATAGCTATTGTTACCTTTATAAATGTACTTACTCGATTCTTCCTGAGAATAAGCAGTGCTAGCTATAAATATAAATAGGGCTACGAATATGCTGATTTTAGTCATTATCTTCTCCTATTATTTTTTTCATTGTGAATGTCTTATTCTTTTTATCACTTATTAGCATTTCCAAAACTAACACAAAGAGAGCAAAGAAGAACACATATTGGAATCTATGTTCAAAATCAGTGAATACTTTCGCTTCAAATTCTGTCTTTTCCATTTTGGCAATATCATCAATCAAATCACCAATATTAAAATCTCCACCAGAAGCACGCACGAAATTACCGCCACCTATGGTCGCTAATTCTTGTAACATATTTGCATTCAATTTGGAAACTACTGTTTTACCTTGATTGTCCGTTAGATACCCTTTGGATTGACCGTTTACTATGTTTGGTATCGGACCACCATCTACAGAACCCATACCGATAGTATGGATTATTACACCTTTTTCAACAGCTTCTTTGGCAGCGCTTAGCGCGTCATCTTCGTGGTTCTCGCCATCAGTAATTATTATCATTACCTTATTAACTTTATCATCATCCGAGAATGATTTTAATCCTAGCTCTATAGCACTACCTATTGCAGTTCCTTGCTTTTCTATTAGGTTAGTACTCATAGTAGATACCATAAGTTTTGCTGCCGAGTAGTCGGTAGTCAAAGGCAATTGGAGAAACGAATCCCCCGCAAACAAGACGATGCTTATTTTATCTTGTTTCAAATCGTCTATTAGTCTCTTGATTGCAGATTTAGCTCGTTCCAATCTGTTAGGGCGAATATCTTCTGCCAACATACTATTGGATACATCGACAGCTATCACTACTTCTATACCTTCTCGCTTCACTTCTTTCATCTTCGTACCTATTTGCGGATTAGCTAATCCCAGTACCATCAATGAAAAAGCTATTAGTATCAATATAAACTTCAAGCTATTTTTGAAAGTAGATACATTGGGTGCAAGCCGAGCAAGTGCTATTTGCGTTGCAAATTTGGACAGAAGTTTCTTTCGTCTTGCTCTATAAATCAGATAAAAAAGCACCAAAATGGGCAATGCTAATAAGATATATAGATATATTTCGTTTTCTAATTTTAACAATGTCTTCACTATTGATTAAATTGTTTACAAAAATATTAATTAAAGTTATTTTAGTCAATATTTGCAACATTATGTAACGAAAAACCCTACTCATTTGTTATAGTAAAACATGAAAAAAATTATTTTTATATTTATTCTTCTGATATCTACATCCTTGCTTCTTGCTCAAGAGATGTATCACACTAATGCTATATACGTGAAATACACTGATAGCAAAGGGGCGAAGCTACAATCAAACTCGTCTCAATATACTATTACCCCTGCGTTTGATTTGAGGAGATATAATCTTGGAAATCAATCTCGATTGGCAGATTCTCTGCTATATGAGTTAGGAAAAATACAAAAGCTGAAGTTTAACTACCCTATAGACCCAGTAAAAATGGCAAATCTATTCGCAAAGAAACGGGGTGTTGAGTATGCAGAGCCAATACCGAAAAGCTATATTTTTGCAAATGAAACGAACGATCCGGATTTGAATCAGTTATATCATCTTTATCTTATAAAGGCATTCGAAGCTTGGAATCTAATGACAGGTGACACGGTACTAATAGGCATTGTGGATACAGGTATAGACTTCGATCACGAGGATTTAAAAAATCAGGTCTGGTACAATCCCGGTGAACAAGGAAAAGATGAGTTTGGTAATGATAAATCAACAAATGGTATTGATGACGACAATAATGGTTTCGTAGATGATTGGCGTGGTTGGGATTTTGGCTCTGAGAGTGGATATGACAATGATCCTAGTTACGGTGGAGATCACGGAGTACACGTCTCTGGTATAGCTGCCGCTCAGGTGAATAATAACGTTGGAGTAGCAGGGGTATCGCCTCGTGCAAAAATACTCCCTGTGAAAATAGGTCCTGATTTTGGTTTAGATAATTCCGTGTATAATGAGTTTGAGGGATTGCTATACGCTGCTATGATGGGAGCTGACGTGATTAACTGTTCTTGGGGGAGTACAGGATTTTCACAGTCCAACGCTTTGGTTGTGCAAACAGCTACGGAGTTTGGAGCCCTTATAGTAGCTGCCGCTGGGAACAATAATCGGAACCAAGCATTCTACCCTGCTTCTTATGAAGGTGTGCTTTCGGTTGCTTCTTCTGCTGATGATGATGTTCGCTCGGGATTTTCAAACTACAACACTAGGGTAGATATTTCTGCACCTGGTACTTTCATATACTCCACAGTTCCTGATAACAAATATGATTTCAAAAGTGGTACTTCTATGGCATCACCTGTGGCGGCTGGTGCAGCAGCTGTTCTTCGTTCTCAGTTCCCAGACTATACTGCTCAGCAAATCAAATCTTTGATTATAGTAAATACGGATAATATAGATGAGCTGAACCCTGGGTTTGAGGGGCTAGCCGGTAGTGGGCGATTGAACTTGTATAAGGCAATCACAAGGGAGAATAACATTGCTATTAATCTAAAAGATGACATTATAATATCAGATAATCCCTTCGGTATTATAAATGTTGCCTCTAAAGTTAAACTAGATTTAGTATTCGAAAATGTGTTAGATAGCATTGGAAATCTGCAATTAATAATCGGCAACGATAAATACGTGAAAGTAGAAGTTGATAATACAATTTTCAACTTTCAGAATATTCCTTCGGGGGAATTGTTTAGTATAAAAGATAATATAGAGATAACAATTCCAGAGAACACTCCGGAAAACTACAATTTCAATATAGTCATTACTGCTTTCCATAATGGTGAGAAATTACAAGATTTCTATGTGAGTTTTATAGCTAATCCTTCCTATCTGAATCTGCAAAATGATGAAATAGCAATTACCGTAACAAGTATTGGTAATCACGGCTATAACGATTTCTCGGAGAATATACAGGGGATAGGATTCCAGTATAAAGAGGCGACAGATTTGATGTTTGAGGGTGGGTTTATGATGACTCAGAAAGGCAAAGAATATGTTGCTGATGGCATCCGAAACCGCTCAAGTGTGAAAGACAGAGACTTTTTCTCATTAGAAAAAATAAGTAGAAAAGACTTCGGCAATTACTCAGTAATTAATTCCAGATTTACTGATAAAATTGAGGGTGCTATCGGCACTTTCGACTCACTAGCTTTGGGTATAGAAGTGAAAAGTGAGGCATATTTATTCAATGAAGATGGTCTGCGGAATAGTATTCTACTTAGATATATATTACATAATCAAAATTCATTCGATATGGATTCAATCTACGTGGGTCTATTCTATGACTGGGATATAAGCGAAGGTGGGCAGAATGATGTAATCGTGATGGATTCAGTTGATAGAACTGGCTATGCTATGATAGTAGATGATAATGATGCACCTGTTATAGGTGTGCACCTTCATTCGGATAAGACGTTCAACGGTTACGCAATAGACAATGCCGCTTTCCAAGAGGAAATGGGAATATACGATGGTTTTTCGGAAGCTGAGAAACAGATGACTATGACTTCTGGTATTGCTAGACTAAGCAGCCGTCCTAATAAAGATGGTTCTATGGTAATATCTGCTGGACCACTATTCATACCTGCTGGTAAAAAGACAGAGGTTCTTTTTAGTATAAATGCTAGCAATTACGAAGCTGATATAAGTGAAAGTGTAAGAAAATTAGATGAAAAGTTGAAGTCTTTTGAATTGCAATCGAAAGTTGAGATGATAAGACCCATCAATATTGAGAGCCTATACCCCAATCCTGCTGCTAATAACAAGACAGTAGAAGCACATATAAGCTCGCAATCACTAACAGAAGTTGTTATGAAGATATATGATTATAGAGGTAGAGTCATTGTTGACCTAGGTACAAAGAGATTAATTATAGGCTACAATCCTATTGAATTCAGTACTGCTGGGCTGTCACAAGGTGCATATTACTTTGGAGTAGTGAAAGACGGAGAGCTATTCTCCTACCCCTTTACTGTCATCAATGAGTAATACCTTGTTAGTCATAGCCATTATCAGTTTCTCGAAATCGTCTTTATAGTCGTCTTCTAGTCGAGCTACTTCGCTGCGGACTATGTTCAAATTACCGTCTTTAAGTTCAGTGAGTACTATTTTCACTTCGGCGTGACTTTTAACCCTTTTTATAGAGCCGAAAATATAGTTTTCTACTGCAAAAGTATTCAGTATATTTAGTTCTGTATTACTTGGAGGAGTGAAATTCTCCATCAGATACAGATTAAAAGCAGCATACATAGAATCTCTTGAATTGAGATCATAGACTGCATAATCGTCAGATTCCTTTGCTGCTTGGTATATAGTTTCCGAAGCGAAATATGACATCACAGACTTATTATTGAATATAGTCCAAATTAGTGGTGAATTGCTATCGTCAAACATAAACCCACCAATGACCAAAGATTTTACAGGCTTTGTTCTATATTCTTTCGGTTGGTGAGTATATAGAGTACTGTCAGTAGTAACGTTCATCATCGCTCTTTGTAAAGCCATTAACATCGCTACATCATATATTTTGTTACCGTCTTTTACATAACGCAAATCAGCATAACCAAAGCCATTTTTCTCTTTTTTAGTTTTAGCATCTACCATAGTTATATTAGCTCTAAGCATCCCGTGGAATACATCAATAGATGAAGATAGGAAGTAGCTAGCATCTAATACTTTTGCGATAGAATCGGAGTTGATTTTAGTAGTCGAATTATCTGATAATTGCTTTCTGATAGAATCGGAAATAGCTATATAGCTAGATGTCATATCTACTGCTAACTTAGTAGCTGTATATATTTTGTGTATGCTAATTGAGTCCGCACCAGTACCTTGGGCTACGTTGCTAATAAGTATTTTGGACCTATTAGCTTGCAGAGATACGGCTAGTAAGAATAGTATTATTATTAATTTTTTCATTTGCTTAAACAATTCATTCTGAATTTTGTGTAACTGTAAGTGTTCACTACATCGTTGTGAGTGAGCCACCCTTTTCTTGCCATTCGGATACCATACATTACGTGCTGTAACCCACGTAAGTTGTGAGCATCTGGGTTTATCGCTATCTTAACACCCTTCTGCTTTGCATAGCCGAGTAATCGCCAATCTAAATCCAATCTATGCGGATTGGCGTTAATTTCAATTATTGTCTTGTATTCTGCAGCAGCGTCTATAACAGCGTGTTGGTCTATCTCATAGCCCTTTCTTTTTAGCAATAATCGTCCAGTAGGATGACCCAATATAGTAGTATAAGGGCTCATAACTGCTCGGATTACTCTGTCAGTCATATCCGATTTGCTCATTGTAAAATTTGAGTGTACAGAGGCAACAACTAGGTCAAATTTCTTCAGTATTTCCTCGTCATAATCTAAGCTCCCATCATTCAATATATCCGATTCTATTCCTTTCAGTATTTTTATTCCTAAGTCACGGCTATTTAGCTCGTCTATCTCTCTGTGCTGTGCTAATACACGTTCTTCTGATAATCCATTAGCATAGACTGCTGTCTTACTATGATCACAAATAGCAAAGTAAGAATATCCAAGTCTTTTCGATTCTAGTGCCATCTCTTCTATACTATTCAGCCCATCGCTCCAAGTACTATGGCAGTGGAGCATACCTTTCATGTCTGATTCTTCTATTAGCTTTGGCAGTCCACTAGTGATTGCGTATTGCAATGCTTGAGCATCTTCCCTATTCTCGGGTTCTACGTACTGCATTGTTAACTTTTCGTAGAGCTCTTGTTCGGAGCTTATGCTGATTTGCTTGTCCCCATCATATATCTTATCATCTTTGAGGGTAAAAGTATTCTTCGCTACGTCTTTGAATACAGATAAATACTCATCTGAGCAGCTAAGATTATGCGATACTACACCAAAATTGTCTTCATCTGCGAAGTGCAAAGTAATTGGAATTTTGTCATAATTGAATGTGATTGTATCACTATTTACTGTAATGCTGAATTCCTTCTGTAGCTCAGATTTCAATAGTTCCAAATCTTCTGTGATTACTACAAAATCAATATTATCTATAACCTCTAGCCATCTTCTTAGTTGACCTGCGGAGCTTGCTTTTTTTACAGCTCCCGTGTTTTGGAGTAGCTCAAGTATATATTTACCGGCTTTATATGCTTTGTCCAATCGGAACTTGTTTTCGTATTGCTTATTTTCATTGATTGACTCTAGTATTAGCTGTGCCGATTTAGCTCCGTATCCTTTTAGTGCTTCTAACTGACCGTTCTTTGCCATTTCTTCTAGTTCATCTACTGACTTTACATTATATTTTTCAACTAGTGATTTTGCCTTTTTAGCACCTACTCCTTTAATCTTGCTAATGTCAATCATTTCTTGAGGAATTTCAGCTTTTAGCTTTTCGTAATAATCCATTTTCCCTGTTTCTACGAATTGAGTTAGCTTCTCTTGCAGTGCAGGGCCAATACCGTTTATCTCACGAAGCGTACCTTCTCTTACGTGTCTTTCTATATCTATATTGTCATCAGAGATAAGTGCGGCGGCATTAGAGTAAGCTCTAGTTTTGAAGTGATTCTCGCCTTTTAGTTCTAATAATTCTGCTATTTCTTTTAGTATTAATGTTATTTCGTTTCTCATTGAGATTCTTTTGGTTTTTTTAAATTTAGACCACAACTTTGTATGTTTTTCAGATGTGTTACTATAAGTATGATAGAACCGATATGTAGAGAAACAAACAGATAAGGATTATCATGGAGTAATACGCCAAGTATGAACAACCCCCATCCTATTCCAAATGCAAGTTTTATCTTAGGATTAGTGGTTCTACGAGCAGCAAAATATGCTGCAATGAGTGCTACTCCGGCGAATATATAATCAATAATTGGCATTTCGTGATTCACAAGATGTAGTGTATCCGCAGACACTGTAAAGATTATAGGCAATGCCAGACAGTGAATCAAACATAGAATAGATGCCGTTATGCCAATTTTGTCGCTTGTTGTGGGTTCCAAATTACTCTTATATTTAGGTTAAGTTTGACTTACAATCTAAGTAAGACGAAGAAGAATTAAAAATGTGATATAAATTAAAAAAAAACTTCAATAAAATTGTAACCTTTTTGCTGTGTAATTGTTATTGTAATAAGTGAATGGTATAGTGTATGCACGATGTTACTAAATTGTAATATAAACAGCAAAAATTTAACATTATATTATTTCAATAACATATATGAATTATAAATTTAAACTATATAGTGCTTATGTAAATTAATTATTACCCTTTAAATTGAAATAGATACGAACGTAGAATTGTCTAAAAAAGATTGTGACAGATTTAGGCATCTCACATATTTATAACTATAATTATAAGGGAGCTTACAATGAAAACCGCTACAAACACAAAACTTCTAGATTCAACTAGAAAGTTAATCTGGCAACAAGGAATTAATAAAACTTCTGTTGATCAAATCTGCAAAGATGCTGGTCTTAGCAAAATGACCTTTTATCGTGCATACGAAAACAAATATGATATAATCAAAGAAATACTTGACGAAAATTATAATACAATGGCTGTTGATTATGATCAAATATTCAATAGAAATATTCCCTTCATAGAAAAGGTTATGGAACTTATATACTATATTATGGGGTCTGTAAAAGAAATCAGTCCAGATTTAATCAGAGACATAATAAAGCAAGACAACCCACATTTGCATGATTATATGCAAAGTAAAATCGAGTTTCAAAGAGATTTATCCTTGAAGTATATAATTATAGAACAAAAAAAGGGGAATTTCAGAAGTGATGTTAAACTGGAGTTTATTTCTTTTTTCTTGGTTCATATCAATGAGTTAGCACTAGAAGAAAGGTTGAATAACATATATGAATCAACTGATGAACTTGTTAGTCAGCTAACAAAGATGTTCTATTTTGGTATCTTAAGTCGTAACTAGAATTTTTCTTCAAACGCTGAGTATTTCACTTTAGTAATTGGGCTTTAGTGTTCAAGTGATTCTGGCTAATTTATCGTTTACTACAAGGTTCAAAGTACACTTACATCAATGATAAGATTGACTTACAGTCTAACTTAGGTATAGTAAAATTAAAATATTGATACCGCGATTAAATATAATTTAATTAAAATGTAACTTTTATCGTCTATAGCTGTTATTGTACTATTGTTTGATAGTATCTACCCCCCATTGTTACTAATATCAGCGTAAACGTCAAGTTTTTAATTCTCAATTTATTTTGAAATATCGAATTTGAATAGTAAATTAACAAATGATGAATTATAAAATCAAAAAAATAGGAGTCGCCTACGAATATTAATTATTACCCTTTTTAAAATGAATAGATAAATAAAGAAGTATTTTCTGGAACGTTTCGTTTCAGCTTATGCTATTACACCGTCTTAAATTATATAAGGGGCATATAATGAAAGAAGCTACACACCAAAAATTACTAGTTGCAACTAGGAAATTGATATGGAAACAAGGGGTCAACAAAACCTCTGTTGATCAAATCTGTGATGAGGCAGGTCTTAGTAAAATGACCTTCTACCGTGCCTACGAAAACAAATTCGACATAATCAAAGAAATACTTGACGAAAACTACAAGGATATGGAGATTGCGTATGAGAATATCTTCACTAAAAATATTCCTTTCATTGAGAAAGTTATGGAACTCATATATTATAATATGGAGGCAACAAAGGAAATAAGCCCAGATTTAATCCGAGACATAATAAAACAAGATAATCCTCAAATGAAAGACTATATGCGTAGTAAAGTTGATTATTATAGAGATCTTTCTTTAAAGTATATTATCATAGAGCAGAAAAAAGGGAATTTCAGAGATGATGTAAAAATAGAGTTTATCGCATTTTTCTTAGATCACATCAATGAGCTATTACTAGATGAAAGACTAAATGAAGTGTACGAATCTACTGATGAGCTTGCTAATCAACTTACGAAAATGTTCTACTTTGGTATATTAAGAAGGAATTAGGTAACATTAGTTATTTCTAATCTTTTCGCTTTTGACAATGAATTAAAAACTAATTCATAAGAATGAGTAACAAGCCCTTCAACAATTGAACTTTCTAATTCATCTACTATTAAAGTATTCCAATGCTTCTTATTCATGTGATAACCAGGAATAATCACTTCTGGATAGCTCTCCCTGAGTTCAATAGCTCTTTCGGGGTCACATTTTAGATTTACTCTCGTTGGCAATGTCTCCATATTAGTAAGTGCAAATATCTTTCCTCCTACTTTGAAGGCTAATGTTGTTTCGTCGAATGGGGTATCCTCTGTAGTATATGGCTGGGATAGACAATATTCTCGGAGTTCTTCTATATTCATCTACATATCTATATTATATTTACGATAAAGCTTCATTTCATTAAGTTCTAGAGCCACTAGGTTTCCTTGCTTTTCTTTAACTTTAGAATAAACGCACCCACCATCTAGCATAATTAAATCTTCATTAAGAGATTTTTTGATTTTCTTGAATTTTACGGGTGTATGTCCTACTATCAAACGCTTGCCTTTTGTTTTGGTCTTATCTATATGCTGGTTTCTAGTCCATAGCATAGACTTTCTGTCAGTCAGAGGGTTGGTAGCGTTGAAATTAAGTCCACCATGCACGAGTATAAATTCATCAAGCTCTATGTAATACTCTAGTTCTTCGAAAAATTTTATATATTTTTTCTTGATTTCCTTTGCCCTGTAAACATCGAAACTCCTAAGACATTCGGAGCCCCCATTCCATAGCCATTTATAATGTAGTTTGTCATTAAGCATCGAATCTAAAAGCATTTTTTCGTGATTGCCCATCAGACAACGAACATTATAACCATTTTTTTTCAATGACATTATATACTTGACTACATTCTTCGAATCGGGTCCTTTGCCTACATAATCACCAAGGAAGTAGATAGTATCCGATTTACTCGGGGTTATCTCTTCTTCGATAAGTGCGACCAAAGTCTTATAGCACCCATGTATATCGCCTATTATAAACTGCTTTGGCATAAATGTATTCTAATAAATTTATATCGCTAACGAAAGTTAAGTTAATACAATTTCTTAATATTTCTAACAAATTAATAATTAAAAGTTGCATTTGTATGTTTAACGATGTTATAAAGTAATAGTTTTTACTTTATATTTCTTAAATTTGTAGAATTATATAAATCAGATTTTGGCTTAATGAACAAAGAGATATACGAAAAATACGAACCTGTGATAGGATTAGAGATTCATGCTCAGTTACTGACTGAATCTAAAGCATTTAGCTCCAGCTCTACAAGGTTTGGTGCTTCGCCTAATACAAATACAGACCCTGTAACGTTAGCTCATCCGGGTACTCTTCCTGTGCTTAATAGAAAGGTAGTTGATTACGCTATTATGATGGGATTAGCTACTAACTGCAACATTAGGGAAAGAAACCTTTTTGCGCGTAAGAATTACTTTTATCAAGATTTGCCGAAAGGTTACCAGATATCTCAGGATAATACTCCTATTTGTTATGATGGATACCTCGTTATTGAACTTGATGAAGTGAACACAAAGCATATAGGGATTACTCGTATCCACATGGAAGAAGATTCTGGGAAGTCCATACACGATTTGGATATAGATACACTAGTAGATTTTAACCGTGCTGGTGTTGCTCTTATAGAGATTGTAACGGAACCAGATATTCGCAGTTCGGCTGAGGCATATTTGTACCTAACACAGATAAAACAGATACTTGTATATCTTGGTATTAATACTGGGAATATGGAAGAGGGTGCTCTAAGGGTAGATGCAAATATATCAGTAAGACCCAAAGGTAGAGAAAAATTTGGTACAAGAACGGAAGTAAAAAACTTAAATAGCTTTAGAAATGTAGAAAAAGCAATTGATTATGAGATAAAGCGTCAAATCGAATTAATCGAGCAAGGTGGCGAAGTAAGGCAAGTAACTATGCAGTGGGACGGTAACGCAAACCAAACTAAGGAAATGCGTACTAAAGAAATGTCTCACGATTATAGATACTTCCCTGAGCCAGATCTTCCACCACTTATAGTAAAGGAAGATTGGGTAGAGAAAGTCAGAGCTATGATGCCTGAGTTACCTCTAGCAAGAAAGAATAGATTTATAGAACAGTACGAAATACCAAACTATGACGCTGGGGTCTTAGTCGCTGAAAAAGAAATAGCCGATTTTTATGAAGAAGCTATTAGTAAATTAGAAAATAAGAATGCTGGCAATAATAAACTAGTCAGCAACTGGGTGATGACAGAGATAATGAGGATGATACAAGATAGGGATACGCAAGTTGCCGATCTGAAAGTCAAACCATATCATATTGCTGAAATTATTGATTTGGTCTCTTCTGGTGCTATATCCAATACTATAGCAAAGGATATATTCGAAGAAGTAGAGCAGGGCAAATCACCTAAAGAAATAGTAGAAGAAAAAGGTTTGAAGCAAGTATCAGATACTTCCGTAATTGATGATTTGGTGAAAGGAGTGATTGAAGCAAACCCAGATTCGGTAGAGAAATTCAAGTCAGGAAATGCTAAAGTAAAAGGATTCTTCGTTGGTCAAGTAATGAAAGAATCGAAAGGTAAGGCAAATCCACAAATTGTTTCAGACTTAGTAGATAAATATCTACAAGATGCTTAAGTTAAAAAAAATAGATAAAAAAATAATATATAATTTGAAATTTGGAGTTAGTTATGGCTAAAACGGCAGCTAAAAGCAAAGCAAAATCAACAGATAAAGCAAAGAAAAATAAAAGTGTAGCGAAGACTAATAATAGTACTTCTAAAAGCACAACTATTAACAAAGTGACTAAGGCAACTGCACCTAAGAAAGCAACTCCTAAGAAATCAGCTTCAAAAAAAGTAACTCCTAAAAAGGTAGAGCCAAAGGTAAAAAAAGCAGCCGCTAAACCGATTGCTACGAAAGCTGCTACTAAACCTACGGCAAAGAAAACTATAAGTAAAAAAGCTACTAAGGCAGTAAAGTCTACAAAGCCAACATCATCTAAAAAATTAAAGATGAAATTTGGTGGTAAGGATATAGAAGTAGTATTACACTCAAAATTTGATTTTAAGGGCTACAAGAAAGAGCAAGTAATAGATTGGTACAAATTGCAGTTATTAGGTCGTAAATTAGACGATAAGGCTGCTCTATATTTGAAGATGGCTAAAGGTTGGTCTTACCACGCACCATTTGCTGGTCACGATGGTATCCAATTAGCACTAGGTCAAATATTCAGAGCAAGCAAAGATTATTTGTTCCCATACTACCGTGATTTCATGACTTCTCTTTCTGCTGGTATGACTCCGGTTGAGATAATCCTAAACGGTCTATCTAAAGATACGGACGTAGCTGGTGGCGGTCGTCACATGTCTAATCACTTTGCTAAGCCAGAAATTAATATTCAGAACGTATCTTCTTGTACAGGTAACCACTCACAACACGCTGCTGGTTTGGGTCGAGCTATCAAAAAATACAAAGGCGACGAAGTAGTATTCTACTCGGGTGGTGATTCGGCTTGTGCAGAAGGTTATTTCTACGAAGCAATAGCAAGTGCTGATTTTGATAGAGCCCCAGTAGTATTCGTTATCCAAAATAATTTGTTTGGAATCTCGGTTCCTTTGCATGAAGTATCGTCTAATTTGGTTGTATCAGATAATTTCAAAGGATTTCCAAATACTAAGATCATAGAATGTGACGGTAGAGATGCTTTTGATTCGCATAGAGCTTTGACAGAAGCTGTAAACTATGCTAAGAGTGGTAAAGGCCCAGCTATTGTACACGCAGAATGTGATAGAATTGGTTCTCACTCTAACTCTGATAAACAAGATAACTATCGCCCAAGTAAAGAAATACAAGATGTTTTGGATCGTGATCCTCTTATGCAGTTCAGATATAGACTTATACAAGAGAAATATCTTACTCAAAAACAGTTAGAAGAAATTGAAGACGGTATTAAACAGAAAATTTTCGACGCTGCCGATGAAGCTGAAGCTGCACCTAATGCAGATGGTAAGAGTTGGCCCAACTTTATATTCCCAGAAGCATTCGCGGGACCAGATGCTGATACAGAGTATCCACTGAATACAGATAATGAAGTCGTTAACTATATAGAAGGTATTAATAGAGTACTAAAAGAAGAATTCAGAGCTAACCCTAATACATTTATGTGGGGCCAAGATATAGGGAAAGGTGGTGTATTCAACGTTGTTAAAGGTATGCCAGAAGAATTTGGTAAAGATAGAGTATTCAATGCTCCGATAGCTGAAGATAATATAGTAGGATCTGCTAATGGATTCTCAAGATACAGAGATGACATTAGATTAGTAATAGAAGGAGCCGAGTTTGCAGACTATTTCTGGCCTGCAATGGAACAGCTTATCGAGTTATCACACGAGTATTGGAGAACAAGAGGGCAGTTTAGTCCGAATGTAACCCTAAGATTAGCGAGTGGTGGGTATATCCAAGGTGGATTATACCACTCTCAGAACTTAGAAGCTGTATTTACATCTATTCCAGGTATCAGAGTAGTACAACCTGCATTTGCAGATGATGCTATGGGACTACTAAGAAACTGTATACGTTCTAAAGGACCAACTATGTTCTTAGAGCCGAAATACCTATATAACTTCAAAGCCGCTGCAGGTCCAGTAAGTGATGAAGATTGGGTTATACCATTCGGAAAAGGTAAAATAAGAAGAGAAGGAACGGATATAACAGTTGCCACTTATGGAACTGGAGTTCACATGAGCTTATTTGCTGCCGAAAAGCTTGCGGAGCAAGGCGTATCAGTTGAAGTAATCGATTTGAGATCGCTTATACCTTGGGATAAAGACATAATAATTGAATCAGTTAAGAAAACAAATAGATTGGTAGTAGTACACGAAGACACTATAACTGGTGGATTTGGTGGAGAGATTGCATCTACTATAAGCCAAGAAGCATTCAATTATCTAGATGCACCGGTAATGAGATTGGGCTCTGAAGATTGTCCAGTTGGATTTGCGAAAAGCTACGAAGATGAAGTTTTAATAAATGTAGATAAAGTTAAAGCAAAAATTGAAGAATGCCTAAACTTTTAGATAATTGTGTATAACAATACACGTTATTTGTGTGGAATTAATCTGACACTGTAATATCAAAATTACACACAGACAAAATAAATAAGAAAAAACATAACACCCGAATATTCATTAATTGGATATTCGGGTTTGTTGTTATATATTTGTATGCTAGGTACAATAGAAAGTGTGCATAATTATTTAATTGTGTTCGTTGTATTTTTATTTTAAATAAGTAATTGAATATAAAAGGATTATCAGATGTCCCATTCGGAAGAACAAGAAGAATTGAAAATCGGAAGAAAGCTTAGTGAGAATTTGGTTGATGAACAATCAGCGGCAAAACTCAAAAAGAACGGAACGATATTCGGAATAATCATTGTAATTGTATTAGCTGCAGTAGGTTACTATTATTACTCTGCCAGCCAAACAGAAAAGGCAACTCAAGAAGCGGCTATGGCCTTATCAAAAATATTACCAGAATATGACGCTGGCAATTATGCGGTAGCACTAGATGGTGGTACAACTTCATTAGGTATAGACGCTGTAGGATTAGTTGACATAGCTAATAAATATGATGGAACTAACGAAGGTAAGTTAGCTGCACTATATGCAGGTAACGCTTATGTTAATTCAAATCAGTTCGTAGAAGCAAGAAATTACTTCGATAAAGCAACAGGTAGTAAGGCGAAAGTCGTGCAATCAGGAGCTTACGCTGGGTTGGCACTTTGCGATGAAGAAGACGGAAAGCTTGAGCAAGCTGCTGATAATTATAAAAAGGCAGCAGATAATTTAGAAGAAGATGTGCTGAAATCTAAATACTTATTCTTTGCGGCGTTGAACTATGAGCAAGCTGGTAAAAAAGATAATGCAAAAAATATATATCAATCAGTAGTAGAGTTAAGCGAGAATTCGGAGTTTGGAAACAAATCTAAAGTCCGATTATCAATGCTTGGCACAAAAATTGATTAACATTCAATTGCGAAATAGCATTTGAATTAAACTAAACACTATAATAATGAAACTAAAAGTTAATTTTTTAATAATAATTTGTTTATTGGAGGTATTATGCAACGATTAATTCGTCTTTGCGTACTCATGGCCTTCGCATTTATCCTGTCTTCAAGTTCAGGATATGCGCAGAAGACCGTTAAAATATCCGGAAGGATAGCTCCAGGTGATGTAAGAGTCTTTGTAAAGGATTCCATCTATACTGTCGAAAGAGAGTATGTGGTTGGCGGTACATTGATAATTGAGCCTGGTACAACTGTCTATTTTCACCCTAACGGGAGATTAATAGATTCAACTGGTGGTAGAATCATCGCAGATGGTTTCGCTGAAGCTACTTATACTGGTAATCCACATGGAATCGATCCATTGGGTATTGCTGGTACTTCTCAAAACCCGTTCAGCTGGACTGGTTATGCGGATATTAATTATTTCTTGTTTAATGGGAATAACCCCCCATCAACAGATGTATTCCGTACAATCAATGTTACAACTGAAAGAGATAAATCAGTACATCCGAATAAGTATAACTACTTGTTTAATGTTGTATTAAATAGATCAACTCGTCAAATTACTGAGTTGAATCCATTGAACGCTGCTTCTGTTATGTCTGATCCAAATTTGGATATCATAACATTTGAAGAAGCGATTATGTTTGTAGCTGGTAGATTGAACCAAGACCCTAACAATGACGTTAACTTAAATGTTAAGCCATGGTCAAGAATTGGTGGCTTATCTGTTAATGTCGTTAAAGACAAAATTAGATTTGTTGGTCAACCAATAAATAACGTATCTGTAGAATGGGGACATATTATTGTTCTTCCTGGTGCTAGATCAGCTTTCTTCAGAAATGCTACTTTTGAAAACTTCAAGAAAGATACTACTGTAGATGGTGACCCTGTTTACAATCAAAGTGGTGCTAACTCTGCTTGGGCTGCTGTTAATAGTAAAATTAACATGCTGACTAATGGTAGTGGTGGTGCAATTACTACTTTCTCTTCTAGAACTTGGCTATTGGATGTTGTGTTCAGTGGCAACACTTCTAGATTTAAAGGTGGTGCATTACAATTACTTCAAGCTCCTTCTGAAATACCTACTACTATAGATAGAACTCAGATTAACGCTACAGTTGGTACTTACGCTTCTAACAAGAATCCAAATATTACTGACAGAGATGGTAATCCATCAACTATTATAGTTGAAAACCCAATCCCCGCAATTGATTTAATTGACGAAGCTGGTGCTGAGCCATTAAGCGATTATGCAAGAATGGGACATGATGATGGTCGTTTAGCTCTTTACTTAGGTAGAATGAGAAACATGACTTTCACTAATAACAAAGTTCAATTAGCAAATTACGGTCAAACTACTGTAGGTACTCCTCCAGTTAAGATTGTATCTGACTTATTGAACGAGCCTGCTATGTACCCACAAGTTTACGGAAACACTGCTTTTGGTGGTGCTGTATATATGTCTGGTACTGAAGGACAAGAAAATAGAAAAATCGATGTAGGTTTTGGTATTAACAATAGTATCATGGTAAATGGTACTGAAGTTGATTTCGATAAACCTGATACATTCAATGCAACTGGTAACGAAGCAAACAACTACCAAGCTAATGGTAGTTCTTCTGGTTCTCGTGGTGGTGCTATCTACGCTGGTAGATATACTTCATTACAAGTAGCTGGTCACTTTGAAGGTAATAAAACTGCTGCTAAATACTTAACTGACGAAACAGTTGGTTCAGTAGCTGGTTTATACTCAATGGGTGGTGCTATTTATGTAGAGAACTCTTTAAACAGACTATTCGTAAAAGGTGGTCCTGCTAGAGAAGGAGAAGGTAATGCAACTAGATTTGATGGTAATACTTCAGGTGCTGGTGGTGCTATCTATGTAGATGGTAACTCTAATCCAGTATTAACTACTATTATTGGTGGTTCTGATGCATTATTGTTAACTAGAGATTATGGCTATGATATTCAATTCAATAATAACGCAGCTATTTCTTGGGGTGGTGCTATCTACTCTAAGAGACAAGGTTCTATAACTGGTGCTGGTGGTATTAATGCAAATGAATTAATCGGTTATGGTGGTAAATACCCAATCAGATTTGAAGGCAACACTGCTGGATATGCTGGTGGTGCTGTTCACTTCCAAATACCAATCGCTGATAATCCTCCTTACTTCCAAAGAGCAGTACAATTATCTAGAGCATTGTTCTTGAACAATACTGTAGGTATGAATATAGCTGACAAAAATCTTGGTCAATTAAGAGGTGGTGGAGCTATCTATTCTGCTGGTGGCGATCTTAACTTAGTTAAAGGTGTTGAATTTAATGGTAATACTGTTTACAATGGTAACGGTGGTGCTCTTTCAATGGTTGAACCTTTTAACTTAAATAAAAGATATTTTACATCTGATGCAGATAATATTACTTATGATTCTAAAGATGTTGCAGTTGGCATGTCTTCAAGAGATGACGTCTTCACTTATGGTGCAGTAAGTTTCCCTCCTGACGCTAGAATGTTAACTCAATTCAAAGGTAACCAAGCAATTTACGAAGAAAGAGCATCTGGTGAAATGGGATCTGGCTCTACACAATTCGCTGAAGGCGTATTTAGAACAAGAAGTCCATTATTAGCTAACTACTTTACTTCAGCTCAAACAGGTTATGCTGTTGGCTTGTTTGGTACAATCGTTAAATTTAAAAATGGTGGCGATACTTGGGAATACCCAGTTTCAAATACTAATCACAGATTAACAGACGTTGAATTTGTTAACGCAAACACTGGTTATATCGTTGGTGCTCAAGGTATCATGAAAAAAACTACAGATGCGGGTAGCACTTGGTTCAACATCAATACTAACACATTAAATCAATTTAATGACTTCTATTCTATAGGTCAAAATGATTTATACGCTGTTACTAACAATGGTCTAATATACGAATCACATGATGCTGGCGCAACATGGGGTACAATGCAACCACAACAACAAAACCTTAACGGTGTATATTATGGTAGCTTGAATTCAGGTTTCGTAGTTGGAGACGACAGACTAATCCTACGTACTACTGATGGTGGTACTGTATGGGAAGAAGTTGTTCCTCCAATACCTAATTATAACTTGACAAAAATCTTCTTTACAAGTGTAAGTAAAGGTTTCATTATCGGTGAGAAAGGTACTTTGTTATCAACTACTGATGGTGGTGATTCATGGCATACAGTTGCAACTGGTACAGCTGCTAACTTGACTGACATTGTATTCACATCTTCTACTAAAGGTTTCATTACTACAGTTTATGGCGATATGTTAGCTACAACTGATGGTGGTGCTACTTGGACATTGATGGAAGACTTAACAAGATTCGGATTACAAGGTGTACACTTTGCTACTAATTCAGTAGGATACGCAGTAGGTGACTACGGTACTCTATTGAAAACAGAAGATGGTGGTGCTACTTGGAATGAAACTAACCCTGCAAACGCTGGTCACTATGATGTAGCTAGAATGCACCCAGGTACAAGCTTACCAGAAAATGGTATTGGACTTGGTGGTGCAATTTACATCTTAGACAATGCTGATGTTAATCAATTGAACAGAACTGATTCAGTTTCTTTCAACCGTGTTAGAATGTTAAATAACACTGCCTATACTGGTGCTGCTATCTATTCTGATAACTTTGATTTGAAATTAATTTTCGGTAGATCTTTAATTTCTGCAAATACTGCTTTATCTGATATTGGTGTTGAACAAAATACTATTTCTGGTCCTATCGTTTTAGATGGTAACAATGGTATTACTTCAAACGAAGCATCTTCTGATTTGGCAAGTGCAGTAATATATGGTGAAATGCAAGGTCCATTACCAGTAGGTACTGGTCCAGTTGCAGGTAACTCTGTATATGGTAACAATGCAAGATTTATAGTTCGTTTACCTGATGCTCCTAACACTAAAGGTGTTTTGGCTGGTAACTTAGGACTAGGTCTTGGTGGTACTAACCCACTTAACGGTAACTTCTGGGGTAGAACTCAAGCAAACATAACTGTTGATGTAATTAATGACTTAGGTTATCCATTAGCGTTGAATGAAACATTCTTTATCGCTGGTGATAATACATCTCCACTACCGTTTGTAAGAAACTCTGCTGATCCATTAGAGCAAGGTCCATTCGAATCAATATTCGATGAATATACTTACACTCCTATATTATTAGAAAATGTTGTTGGTGATGAAAATACTCCAGCTGCAACTAGTATCAATGAAAAAGTATTGATGTCTGGTAAAATCTATGACTTATATGACAAAGGTACTGATATTAAAACTGCTGATTACTCTAAGAGAATCATGTCTCCAATCGAAGACTTTGCAGTTGGTATCCCTTACTCTACAAGAAGATTTGCTGCTCCGTCACAACCTTCTGATGGAAAATATGTAAGAAGAACAACAAGAGATCCGTATTGTGTTGGATTGTTAGATGATAACGGTGATTTGAAATTCCCTTATATCACTGCACTTCAATCTGAGTTTATGCCTGATAACGATGGTAATTTCTACCACCCTATCGGATACCCATTATACTTAGAATCACATGCAGATTATGATGGCTTTGCTGAAAGAAGCAACCATATAACTGAAACAACAAATGAAACAGTATTCTTCGTTATTAACGAAACTACTGGTGACTATATCAGAACTAACTTACAACAAGTTTCTGAGACTGCTCCTTATAGAGAAGTATTCAGATCTAGAGTTGAGTTTGTTCCTGATTCTACTAACAGAACTGCTAATACACTATACAGAAGAACGGCTGAAGGACTATTTAACTTTGGTACAGGATTTAGTTTATTAGCTAAATTGGAAGATAATGCTTACAATGAAGCTGGTGCAACTGTACCAGGTAGAAAATATGAAGCTGATTTCAGACAATTAGGTAGAGTTTCTGACTTGTTCAGTAACAGACCTGCTATCGATGATCCTTCTAATATCACTGAAGATATCGTAACTTATTTTGCTGGTGAGAGATATGAAGCTCTTCCTGTAGATACTGGTGACGTAATCAGAGTAATCTCTAGACAAGTTCTATGGAAAGAAGGTGTAATAGCTGCTTATGACGATGGTATGGAATTCAAAATTGTGAGAAGTACTTTACCTCCAGAATTTACTGGTAACATAGTAACATTACAACAAGATACTATTATGAAATTAGTTCCATCATTAGATCCTATTAAGAGAGCTAATAACGAAATGGATACTGTCTATATTGATGATTTCACTAATAGAGTATTCATAACTGAAGATAGAACTTACCCAGGTAATTACACAGATGGTAGAGATAGTATCTTAGCTATTACAGCTGTAGATTCTAATAATTTCTACGATCCTCGCTCATTAGCTGATGCTGATAACTATACTTATTTAACATACACTTGGGATGTTCCTTACAACTCTGGTTTAGCTAACTGGTTACAAGCAGATACTATTTATTCTAGTAATGCAAATAACATGAAAGATGAAGCTAACGGTTATGTTGTATTAAAAGGTCATCCAGTTAACCCTTATGTAGTACCTGGTGGCGAGAAGGTTTCAGTTTCGGCTGCTAACTATCCTCCTCACTACAGAACATTAGATTCTATGGTAGCTTCTGGGTTATTTACTCAAGAACAAATCGACAAATTTATCGAAACTTATGGTCCTTACTTCAATGCTGGATCTTATGATGTAGATAGAGCTAGATACTTACAACAAGATACTATCGACGTAGGTGGTGCTAATGGTTGGAAAACTGAATATCAATTTGAATTATACGTAGTTGATCAACCACCAGTTTACTTAGACGAAGATTACTCAGCTACAACACTTAATAGATATGAATCTGATGGTGTAACAGTTAAAGATATAATTGCTGAGTATGTACCTACAGAATTAACTTGTGGTAAAACTAATGAAGATACTCCTAGATTAAAAGCTAACGTAACTGACAAACTAAGATTCCAAATCGACATCAATACTGATGACGAGATTGAAGACGCTTTTGCTGCTTCAGAACATGGATGGGATTTCAGATATGGTAGAACTGCTTATGGTTTCATGAACAAAATCATCTCTGCTGGCGATACAGTAGTTATTGATGATGTTATTATCGTTAACGATCAAGGTGGATTAGATACAATTATAGATCAAGAAAGACCTATCTGGATGGCAGATAAATATATCTACAGATATGATGGCGAAACTGATCTAGATGAATTTTCAGCTGACTTTACTACTTCTGGTAAATTAAATATCAGAATAGATAGAGCAGAAGTTGAAACTTTACTAGAACCTAACAACAGACAGAATGAAGAGTTCAACACTGATACTGCGTTTGTATTCGTTGTTAATGATGGTCATGGTGGAAGATTAGAACAAAAACTTGAAGTTTTTGTAAACTTTGCTCCTACTATTACAACAACTACATTAGTAAATGCTGTTGAAAGTATTGATTATAACGACCAATTGCTTGATACTGCTAGAGGGATTAAAGTTAAAGACCCTAACTTCCACCAAGAACATACTTACGAGTTGATCTATAGTGGTAGAGGTCCGATAGCGAAAGATCCTTGTTATGACGAAGCTGGTACTTGGGAAGAAGGCGTTGATTATGGTGTTGGAGATAAATATACTCCAGCATGGTTGAAAATAAATCCAGAAAGTGGTTTGCTATATGGTACTCCATTAGTTGGTGACGCTCTTAAAGATGAGAAAGTAATTGTATTGGTAACTGATGAAGATGGTCTTCCAGATCTAAGAGTCTATGACTTAAGAGTTGAAGCACTTAATCAAGGACCAAAACTTGCACTTGCTCCAGATGTTGATTGTATCGACCCTAACAGTTCTTTAACAACTAACAACTTCATTTATGTAATTGACAAAGATTTCGAAAGAGATAATGATGTAACACCTCAAGAAAAAGTAACACTAGAAGTAGTATTACCACTAGACGGTGTTAAATTAGACCAATACATATTAGATGGTGCTACTATAGATAATGATTCAGTTAAAGTTAATCTAATCTTTACAGCAGCAATAGCTAATGTACCTGTAGATGCTGACGGTAGAATTACTGTTGAAATAAAAGCTACAGATGCTGATGGCGAAACTACTATAATGAGATTTAGATTGAAATTATCTGATGCAACTCACTTTACTGCTCCTATAACAGTTAGAAACTCTATTGGTTCTTTCCAAGTTCTTGAATTTGGTATTGCGACTGATAATGTATCAACTGGTGATGGTAGAGATGGTGATGATATCGGTAAATTAGATCATAATTTCTGTGAGTATGAATTACCTCCTTATCCACAACAAGACGTATTCGATGCGAGATGGACATTGCCTTCAATCAATGGTATCTTGAGAAGTATATATCCTTTAAGTGGTAACAACAGTGATTTAATCTATGTTGCTCAAATACAAGCTGGTGGTGAAAGTGGTCAAACTGCTATTAATTACCCTGTAACAGTATCTTGGGATATTACAACTATTCCTGATGCAAGTGACAAAACAAGAAATCCTCAAGGTTCAACTTGGTATTTAAGAGATCCTGTTTCTGATGGTTCTTACTTCCATATCAAGATGAGTGATCCAAATGTGAGATCTGTATCACCAACTAACGCTACGTTTGACGTACAAGGTAACATAGCTACATTGACTATAACTAATGCGACTATTAAAGCTTTCGTTATCTACAACGATGTGATGAGTGGTGTAAATGATACTCAGATAATGACTACTAATTCTATTACTAGCGTATCACCTAACCCAGTTAATGGCGAAAGTGTTATCAAGTTTAACTTAAACAAAGCAGCTAATGTTGAGTTTGAATTAATCGACGAAGTTGGTAAAGTTATTGGTATAGTTGGAAGTGATTACTTTGGTGCTGGTGAACATACACTTAACTGGAATTCTAGAACTGGATTTGGTTCTGAATTATCAAGTGGTGCTTATAGTATCAGAATGAACGCTGACGGTAATTCTGACTTCATCAAAGTGATGATTGTTAAATAAGACAAAACTTGCGGTACCCTTGCAAAAGGGTACCACATTTATTAAAAAGAAATTAATTTATAATATAATAGAGGTTTTATAATGAGACTTACAAAAAGCATAATAGCCGCGATGACAGTTGCTGTAATAGCACTATCAAGTAGCTTAACGCTAAAGTCTGATGTACCGGGTGAGTTCAAATCTCTGCATTTAGTACAAAAGAACTACGAGCCAATCGTTGGCGGTACTGTACTTGATGCTGTAGATTTTATCAAACCACCTGCTATTCAAGATTCGGATGATGGATATGCTAAAATTAGCATCGGATTCCCATTTGAGTACAATGGTGAGGTATATACAGAATTATGGATCTGTGTGAATGGTTTTGTTACATTTGACAGTCCTAACTTTTTGAAACAGACAAACCCAACTGGTTTGTTTAAAGAATTGCCTTCTACATATCAGCAAAATGTTGTTGCTCCTTTTTGGGGTGATCACGTTTACAGAACTGATATCGAAGCGTTACAATTGTACACTCGTACAAGAATCATCTACAAAAGAGAGTCAGATAAGTTGACTATCGAGTGGAGAGATTTGAATATTAATGACAAAACAAAGCCATCAAGTATAGCTGATTTCCAAGTAATTCTATATAAGTCAGATGATCCTGCTACGCCTCAAGGTGATATAGAGTTCGCTTATGGACAAATCGGTGGTAACATTTTGACTGCTGAAACTGAAGTTATCACAAAAGGTGCTTCTGTTGGTATAAAAGGTGAGTTTGATGACTATCTTAATGGTTTATGGCCTTGTACTGATAATCCTGCTGACTTAGATTTTTGTGTACTACCTCAGGCAACTGATAGTACAAATTTATCTAACGCTTGGCAACCATCTGGTGCTTCTAACTATAGAATCCTATTCACTGCTCAAAAAACTTTGAACATTGAAGAATTCTGGGGTGATGGAGATGTTGATTTCTCTAAAACTCCTGCGGAAAGACACTTTGGTTTGCCTCAGAACAGATACGTAACATTTAATGATGTTAGATTAATACTAAGATCTATGGCTACTCAAGTTCCTTTGGATAGTGTTAGAAGAAGAGCTGCTTATCACGGTGATGTGAATCATAGTGGTAGATATTTCTACAGAAATATATCTCCAGGCGTTGTTCAGAAAGTAGAAGTTACTACTCGTAGTATGAACTATTTTGATGATTTACCTTCTGAAGTTACATCTTTGAAAAAAGTATTCTATCAAGTTAATGAGCACGATGCTGCTGTAATTATGACTTATCTAGCTGCTTCAGTTCCTTACTTACCATGGGTAAACGATACTATCGTATTCAAAGGTAAAAAAGCTGAATTATTTGCAGATAATATCTCATTAGGCAAAAAAGTAGTTCATAACGGTATTACAAGTATCCCTGTTTACATAAATAATAATCATTCAGGTCCTTTATCATTCTCTTTTGATATTAATGGAACTGTTGAGAATGTTGAAATGAACATAGACAACGAAATTAAATTGGCAAATAAATCAGCTAACGGTATTTACTTTGCTAGTACTGGTGAATTTACTTCATCAGAACCAGTATTGTATGTAGATGTTACTAATTTAGATGGTAATTTACAATTGAACAATATCAGAGTTAATGATAATCTAGTTGGTTCTATTGTAGAGCAAACTGATGTTGTTAATGCTAGTCTTTCTATCACTACTAACCCTTATGTAAGTGGTTTCACTTCATATAGTGTAGCAGTAGAAAACAGCGGCTCTTATTCACTTTCAGTATATGATGCTGTTGGTAATAAAGTAGCAACTGTATTCAACGAAGAATTGAGAGCTGGTGAATCTATTCAAAGACCTTGGTCAGCGAATGATTTCAATGGTAACGAACTTAGCTCAGGTGTTTACTTCTTGAAATTAGAAGGAAACAATGTGAATAAAGTTCAAAAAGTTATTATCAATAGATAATAATGAATTGTTCTAGATTATATTTGATTTTTGCTTTGGGGTTGCTTTTTTTAGGCAACTCCATAGCTAAATCAAAAACTTACAACTTAGAGATATTGGACAAAAGTTCAATGGATTTGTGTGGTAAGGAATATCAGAAAGAGATTATTATTGCTCCATATTTGGGAGTTATATCAAAATCTGATTCATTGGTTGGGTTTGAAATAGTTATTGAATACAACCCAGACGTAGTACAAATGAACCAACAACTGTACACTAATACTATGTCACAGTTCTTTAAATTTAAGGATGCTACGTTTGATAAAGAACGTGGAGAAATAATAATGGAAGGCTTTGTTAGCTTTGATGCATTTCCAAATCCTGTTAGTGGTGATTTACCACTTGTAGCATTTGGCGGTAAATTTATCGGAGAGTGCGAACAAGACGCTTACTTCAAAGTAAAATACTTTTATCCTATCGATGGTTTCAAAGGAACTATAGATACGATAAAAGATATAACTATAAAAGGCACAATCGCTGATAAACCAGAAAGAAAATTGGGTTTTATAGTTGATAAATCTCTTAGAGAAATAACGTATGATAGTACAATCTCTATAAATGTTGGTGTTGATCTTGGTATTATGGAATCTTTGGACTATTGGCAGACTAGAATTACAATTGAAGAAGATAGTTTGAGTGTAATAGATGTTGTTGGTAATGAATCAATTTCAATTGAAAATTTCAGAAAAGAAGAAAACAACAGCTATTTAATTGACTTAAAAGTTCTGAATAAAGATAATTTGAATTTCACATTTAAAGTGAATTCTGATAAGAAAGATTCATCATTAGTTAAGATGAAATTGGAAACAGTGAATAGTACAGAATGTATATGTGCCACTAACTTTCCACAAAGTTCTTTAGAAATAAATAATCATAAAACAAAAGATACTATTGTAAAGTCAACAGTTGAAAACGTTACGGACTTAATATATAGTAACGGTGTTATAATGAGTAGAGATAAACAACTTAATATAGAAGTGTATAACTATTCAGGGTTATTTATAGATGAGCAGATATGTAGTTTTAATAAAGTATATGATACAAAGCTTTTGAAGCAAGGTATATACTTCATTAAGGTTACCGATGGTAACAAAACAAAAATATTGAAAATAATAAATAATTAATTTTTTTAAATAATTTAAGGTGTCCTAATGTATAGAAATAATACAAAAGTAAAGGGCGTAAACAAAATAACTAATCTTGCGATATTAGCTCTGCTATTTATTGTCGGATTTGGTAATACTTACGCACTAAATCCTACTTATCCTAATATACCTGTACTCTCGTTGACAGGTCAGGAGAATTCGTATAACGATTTATGGTTCCCAAATGGTAGAATCATAATGCCAAGAAATACAGAATACGAACGTGAGTTCGTAGTACCTGTGTTTATTGATAACAGATGGAAAGAGAATCCTACTAGATACTCTGTGCAATTACCAGTAACTCCTATAAAAAGCTTTCAATTTAAGCTTTTTTATGATTCTGCTTCGGTAACTCCTGTGGGTGTTGAAACAACTCATCCAAAATATGCTCCTAACTCAGCTAAGTTGAAAGACCCGTTGGCTAAGGGATTCCAAATAGATTGGAGTGATAATGTAGATAAATCATTCTACACTCATATCAATACGTCTCCTACTACTTCTAATAGAGGTCACGCTGTAGTTATTACTGCTAGTGGTAATCAACCATTGCCTAATACTAGTTTAACTTTCCAAGATTTTGATGTCTTGTTGTATGTTAGATTTAAAGCTGTATTGAAACAAAGTGAGCCAGCTTCTAACTTAAACTATACTTACTTCCATATTGGACGTGATACTATTGTTTATAATGATATGAATGTATTGCAAGAAGCTCCATTTATGGAATATAGAGACTATGATCCACAAGTATCTCAAGATTTCCCTAATCCACAAAGACCTACTTACGCATCTAACCCAGGTGCATGGTTTACTGGTCTTGCGGGTATGGATAATAGAAGTGCTTTCGAACCACCAAACCTAATATTACCAGGTGGTATTTGGTTCCAATATATGACTAATCAACCTAAATTAGGTTTCCAAATTAACCGACAAATTGGACAACAACCTCCTATCAAATTAGTTGAAGGACGTAATGATTTGTATGAATTAGTTGACCCAATGACAGTAGATTTGAATCCAAATAGAAATCCTAATCCTTTCCCTAGTACTGCTACAAGAACTGTAGAAGTATTGAATGTGGAAGCTGGTACTATACTTAAAAATATCGAAATTGTTTCTGATCAACCTTGGTTAGAGTTTAGAACATTAGCTGGATCAACTCAACAGAACCCAATATCTCAACTTACTACAGAAGGTTTTATACCTTACATAGATAATGGTATTTTAAATGAAGCTTCTGAAAGAGATGAAATGAACGATATCCCTCTTGATGCGGGTGGAGTATCATTACAAATTTCTTGTGATCCTGCAAAAATTCAAGCTGGTGACGATGCTACTGATAATCCTGAAATTGAAAAAACTGGTATATATACTGGTTATATAACTTTCAAATCAGAATTTGCTGACATTTCTCCTATCAGAATCAAAGTAACATTTATTTACTTTAGACCACCATTAGAAGGTCATGATCCTCAAGGTAGAAAACTAACAGGTATCCCTATAACAGTTACTAATAGAGACGGTGAAACTGATACTCTAATATTTGGTACTGGCGATAGAGCTACTATTGGTGTAGATTCATTGTTCGGTGAAACTGAATATGATATTCCTTTGTTACAAAATGAATTAGACGCTAGATTCTTCCCTATTGACGCTAATGGTAAAGAGATTCCAGGTCTTGCAACTTTCGGTATGAATGATTTCGCTACTAATGACGAACAAGTAAAAGCAAACTCTAGAGATATTAGAAGTTCTGATGATACTACTCGTTCATTACTATTCAAAGTTAAATTCAACCCAGGTAAAGACAACAAAGATCAAAGATACCCTATCATTATCACTTGGAACAGAAAAGACTTTATCGAAGGTTCTTCTCTATTCATAAGAGATACTGACAATGGTAAATCTTTCGAACCTGTTGATATGTGGTTAGAAGGAACAACTCAACCTGAACCATTTACTTATTCTATGAAAATAGATGATCCTAGAATCAGAGAATTCATAATAGAATATACTCCTGCTAAGATTGTTGAATACGTCGATGACGAAGGTAATCCAATTATCAATGTTGGATGGAACTTACTATCATTACCAGTACAACCTTTAGGTAACGCTAACCCTTGGTTAGGTGCACTAAATGATCCTTACTATTTCTTCTTGAGTTCATATCAACAAGAATCTAATGGTTTAGTTAGACCAGGTGTTGGATATTTCTTAAAGTATAATAAAGAATTAGAAATTGACAGAACATTCAGAGGTACTAATATCTTTGAAGTAAGTCCTGAAGTAAACCCAGTTAGAGTATTTACTGCAGAAGACACTAGAGGTGGATGGAATGCTGTTGGTGCTCCTTCTATTCCTATCAATGTTGAAGCATTAGACTTCAGAGCTTTAGGTAATGGCGTTAGACCAGACAAAAACTATATGCTTGAGCATGGTGTTTGGAAATATATGACTAAAGAAGGATATAAAGAAGTAAATGAATTACGTCCAGGTTTAGGTTATTGGATCAAAGTTAATGAAAATGGTTACTACTATTTCAATACTGCAAATCCAAAACTATCTGACGAAGTTTCTTCTTCATTAACATACAGAAATGAACTAAAAGCTATGTCAACTGAAATCGTTGTTTCTGACAACAATCAAAGTGCTAAGTCTCTATTCGTTTCAAACAGTTCTAATGTAAACTCTATCGAATTACCACCACTTCCACCATCATTTGATGTTAGATTTGAAGGTAACACTGAATTGACAAATAATAACGAAGCGGTAATCCAATTAACTAACGTAGAATACCCAGTATCAATCTCTGCTAAAGGATTGAATGGTACATTTGAACTTTCAGATGCTGCTACTGGTGAATATTTCGGTACTATCAGTTCTGATAACTACTCTTCAGTAGAAATCAATAGTTCTTCTAATTCAATCAAAATGAATAAAGTAGAAACAACTGAAGTAGTTACAGTTAATTATGTTTACCCTAACCCAGTACTTAACAATGCTGTAGTTGACTTTAATTTACCAGAATCTGGTAATGTTAACATCACATTGATTGACGCTGTTGGTAATAATGTTGCTACTATTTTCAATAGTAATTTGAATGCTGGTGCAAACCAAGTACCTTTCCAAGTGAATGGTATAGCTTCTGGTAACTATTTCGTGAAAATAGCAGGTAATTCATTCAACAAAGTTATGAGACTACAAATAGTTAAATAACCTAAGTTAAATAGAATTAAAATATAATAGGGATAGATACAGATATGTACTATCCCTATTTTTTTATTAATAGAGGTGATTATGAAAAAATTAGTACTAATATTATTTGTGTGCTTTTCAGCTAGCACTTTTGCAGTAGATTTTACTCAATTTACTTTAAATGTAAATTATGATGGTAATGCTTTTCTGTTAAAAGCCGGATATTCAGATTCAACGACTGTGTATTTTGATGAGAAATATGAGAAAGATATTCCATCGTTCCCCCCTCCAGGAGGAATAATCCCCGGATTTAGAATATTAAGACAATATAAGGACTTACCAGATGAGTTGATATACTCAGACAGTGATTATAGAGAGACTCCGTCTGAGAATTTATCAAGCGTACAATATCAACTTGATATTCTTGGTAAAAGAGATGAAGGTAAGGACTTCTACTTCTTTATACCTAAAGGAGCAAAGTCAACAGAGGTAGAAGAAGTTAGAATAATAGATGGCATAACTATGGGTGATCTTATTGACTCAAATATAGTGGATGGTCAACGATTCTATGTAAAAAATAGATTCATAGAAAACTTTTTCGTCGTGGTTACATATAAACAAAGCCCAACTAGTGTAGTACGACAAGTGGAAGATAATTCTATTTACTATTCCGAAGGAATAATAAATCTGAATAATAAGATATACCAAAAGTACCAATTATATGACTTAACTGGAAACTTAATAAGTGAAAATGGGTATATAGGTAACCAGATAAATATACAAAATTTGCAATGTGGTGTATATTTTGCATATATTTATGAAAGTGATTTAGTGATTAGAATGCTAAAGATTATTAAATTGTGAAATTAAATGTAATTAATTGTGAAAATAACTGTTATTAGAATAACAAGAATATACAATTAGGAAAAAGAAATAGAAACGAATAAGAATATAAACCCAGAAAATAATCCATCTGAAGCGAAACCAGCTCGTCCTGAACCAATAGACGAACTAAGCATCAGAGACACAGGTCCTAGGAGAAATCAACCAAGAGTTGAGAGGCCTACGGTGGAAAAAGGTGAAGCAAAAGAGGAAGGTAAAAGAGACAACAGACCTAGGAGAAAACATCCTAGACCTGATAGAAAGCCCGTGGTAAAATCTGAAGAAGACAATAAAAATGATATTAAAACAGATAAAAAACCTGACAATAGACCAAAGAGAAAGCCAATTAGAAGGAATGAAAACGATACTACTGATAAGGTAGAAAAGAGTAAAGATGATCGACCAGTTAGACAAAAGGTTAAACAAAAATACTCTAATAAACCTCTTATATCAGTTGTTATACCTACGTTCAACGAGGAAGGTTCACTAATAGAACTTAGTAACTCGCTAGAAAGAGTACTTTCTAGAGAAACTAAGAACAACTACGAAGTTCTTTTTATAGATGACGGCTCCACTGATAGTACTTTCTCAGTAATGAGAGAGATAAATAAGAAGAATCCAAAGTTCAAAGCTATTCGGTTCAGAAGAAACTATGGTAAATCTGCAGCACTTTCTGTCGGCTTCAAGGAAGCTAAAGGTGCCGTTATTATCACTATGGATGCTGATTTGCAAGATGACCCAATGGAAATCCCTAGCTTAATGTCTAAAATAAGAGATGGTTATGATGTGGTTTCCGGTTGGAAGAAAAAGAGAAATGATCCAATTAATAAGACGTTGCCTTCTAAGTTCTTTAACTATGTTACTGCAAAGGCGAGTGGTTTGAAATTGCATGATTTTAACTGTGGACTAAAAGCATATAGATCGGAAGCGGCGAAGTCATTGGATATATATGGTGAAATGCACCGCTATTTGCCAGTGTTAGCTCATTGGAATGGATTTAGAATTACTGAAATTCCAGTAAAACATCACCCTAGAAAGCACGGTAAAACGAAGTTTGGTGCATCTAGATATCTGAAAGGATTTTTAGATTTAATAACGTTATTATTCACTACTAGATATTTGAAAAGACCCTTGCACTTCTTCGGAACGGTTGGTGTGTTGATGGGACTTGTTGGCTTCGGTATAGATGCATGGTTGACTATAGAGTGGATAATGGGTGATACATTCCTAAGCAATCGGCCAATAGCATTGTTAGGTATAGCGTTGATAATAGTAGGTGTTCAATTAGTATCGCTCGGATTATTGGGCGAAATGATAGTAAAAAACTTTAAAAGAGATGAAGAATATCAAATCAGAGAAAATATATAATAGCGTAGCAGCAGCTATACTTTTAGTCGTTGTATTACTGATGCCGTCACAAATGAAGGCAGATGTATATGACTATGATTATAGTATAGGTGTAGCGTTTACAACTTCGAAAGTACTGGGTGACAACCCAGCTATTAATACGATGAGAATCATAGGTGAATCAATACCTGGTGGTAGTTTCAATGGGGCTATGCCCGGAGTTGAAGTTGTAGGACAATACAAATTAGATGATGTTGGAGATTGGCGATTAGTCGGTGGGGTTAATTATACGTTCTATAGTGCTAGAGAGAAATTCCCTAGTGACATTACAGAAAATAGACTGACTCATACAGTAAATATATTGACTCCTCTTGTCGGCATCAATTATACAATATTTAGGTTCCCCTCTGCTATGTCCTCATTCTATGCAGGGCTACAGCTCAGATACAATTATATTCATGGTTCAGAATTTACATTTACAGAATCACTAAGAAGTACAGGGGAAGTAATACCCCGTAAACCTAGAGATATTGGTAAAGAAAATACTGGAAGAATCGGTGGATTATTGAAGCTTGGTATAGAAGGTGAAATTTCAGAAAACTATATGATAAATGTAAGCTGGGGTATAGACGTACTCAACATATTGAGTAGAGATGATTTACGTGGTCAGCTATTAACTCCATTTTCACAAAGTGACTTTATTGTCCCTGTCCCATGGGAGCTAGAAGAAGAGCTAACTTACAATTTCTACTTTTCTTTGATGATACAGTACCGACTAGACTAAATGACAGATAAGCTAATTTATCATAGCGATTGCAAGCACTTTTTGGGACATATACCTTGTAAGCCCCACAAACAACACGGTGTGCATTGTAATAACTGCAAGTACTACGATAAGAAAACGGGCAAAGTGCTTATAGTAAAGTTGGGTGCTATTGGCGATGTTATTCGCACTACTCCCTTGCTTCACAAATTGTGGGTAGAGCATAGCGATAAGGAAATATGGTGGGTAACGGAATTCCCAGATATACTTCCCAAATCCGTTGATAGAATACTCAAATTAGATCATAAGTCAATATTACAATTACAGAATACTGAATTCGACGTAGTAATCAATCTTGATAAAGACTACGAAGCTTGTGCTTTGACAAAGTCAATAACTGCAAAAGAAAAAATTGGCTATTCTCTAAAAGATGGAAAGCCATCACCAATAGACGCTAGAGCATTGCCGAAATTCCTAACGGGTCTATTCGATGATGTGAGCAAAGCCAATACTAAATCATATCCAGAAGAGATATTTGAGATTTGTGGGTGGAAATTCGAGAAAGAAGAATATCTAATAGACGTAGTTGACCACTATTGGCGAATAGCTAATGATGGTAAAAAGATAGTCGGTCTGAATACTGGCTGCGGAGATAGATGGACTAGCCGCCTAATCCCCGATAGTACTTGGATAGAGCTGATAAAGAAATTGCAGAAGAAAGGTTATTACCCATTGCTTTTGGGTGGCTCACAGGAGAATCATAGGAACGAATATTTAGCTGATGTAACTAAGGCAGCGTACTTAGGTCATTTTTCGCTTGATAAGTTCATCTCATTGATTAATAAGTGCGATTTGGTAGTAAGTGTCGTTACTATGGCATCTCACCTCGCTATTGGGCTTAAAAAGCCAATTGTACTAGTTAACAATATATTCAACTCTAATGAGTTTGAACTGTATGGAAGAGGTGAAATAGTAGAACCAACTAAAGCGTGTCATTGCTATTTCAGCCCCAAATGTACAAATGAAGAGTATAGTTGTATCGAACACATATCGGCAGACTCATTGTACGAAGCAATTAAAAGAAATTTACCAGCGAAGGTATAAGAATATGAATGCAAAGAATTTTAATATATTAAAGCATTTTATGATAGAGATCAAAATGCCAGTAAACCCTCCATCTGAGTTCTACACTTTGGTAGCACCGCAGAGGGACTATGTAGTAGATATGATGGACAAAGGCGTAATACTAAGCTATGGGTTATCGGATGACCGCACTTGCCTATGGGTAGTGGCTGTAGCTGGTTCTAAAGAAGAAGTAATAGCTATTACACAGCAATTCCCAATGTTCAAATATATGAATTTTAAAATAGATGGACTTATGTTCTACAATAACTCGAAGCATAAGTTGCCAGAGCTATCACTGAATTGAGAAACTATAAATATAAATTAGTACAACCCTAAGCATTAATCTAATATTGATTAGTGCTTGTTTTATTTAGAAATACAATGAAAAAAGAATACAAACAAAATATAGAGCTGACTATCGAATCTATCGGATTCGAGGGGAAAGCAATAGCACGACTAAACGATAAAGTCCACTTCATAAAGAAAGTAGTACCCGGTGATGTGGTAGAAGCTTACGTCCGTAAGAAACGTAAAAGCTACAATGAAGCTGGCTTCGTAAAACTACTAAAAGCTGGTCACGAAAGAATAGAGCCACGTTGCGAGTACTTCGATGATTGTGGTGGTTGTAGTTGGCAAAATATGAACTACGAAAACCAACTAAAATGGAAGAAGCAGCACGTAATAGACGCTTTTCAAAGAATTGGGAAAATAGAAACGACAATATTAGATGTTGTTCCTTGTCCAGATGAGTTCAACTATCGCAACAAGATGGATTTCACGTTCAGTGCAAAGCGCTGGGTGACTAGAAAAGAAGTCGAATCGGAAGATGAGATTGATGATAAAGAGTTTGCTCTTGGACTACACACACCCGGTGCTTATGAGAAAGTATTGGATATCAAAGAATGTCATATCCACCCCAAAAATGGAAATGAGATTTTATCAATTGTTCGTGATTTTGCTTTAGAGAATGAATTAACTGCATTCGATAAGAGAGAAAAAACTGGTTATTTGCGAGAGCTGATCATACGTCATAGTGGTTCGAACGATGACATAATAATAGTGCTAACAACGAATGCTACTGACGACAAACACGATGCTAAAGTTGATGAGCTAGCTCATCTATTAGCTGAAAAGATAGATGGGAATATTAACTTCATTCACGCTATAAATGCTGGACCTTCGCCTGTTAATATCGATTCTAAAAGGTTGATAATCGGTAAAGAATATCTGATGGATAATATACTCGGAGTTGACTTCAAAGTATCCCCTTTTTCATTCTTCCAGACAAATAGAATACAGCTAAACAATTTCATACAGAAGATAATAGACTCAGTTGAATTAGACGAGAATATGGTAGCTTGGGATTTGTACTGCGGTACTGGCTCTATAGCTCTACCAGCTGCAAAACGAGTAAAGGAAATGCACGGAGTCGAGTTAGTCGAATCATCTATTTCTGATGCAAAAGTGAATGCCGAACTAAACGGAATATCAAACACAACATTCCAAGTTGCTGATTTGCACGCAAAAGATACTCCCGAATTACTTGATAAATTACCGAAACCAGATGTTATATTCATAGATCCTCCTAGAGCTGGTATGCATACTAATTTGGTTGAGCATTTACTTACTGTGAATGCTCCAAAAATAGTATATGTGAGCTGCAATCCATCTACTCAAGCTAGAGATTGTCAGCTATTGGGTGAGAAATACAAAGTAGTTAGTGTATTACCAGTTGATATGTTCCCACAAACTTATCACATAGAATCTATTGCAGTATTGGAAAGAATTTAGTAATTTTATAATTGTTAATGTGTTAATAGAATGAACAAAGACGAAATAAAGTACAACGTAAACGAGATATTTTACTCTATACAAGGAGAAGGCAGCCGAAGCGGTAAGCCCTGCGTTTTTGTTCGCATGCAAGGCTGCTTGCTCAGATGTACGTGGTGTGATACGCCGTATGCACTGGAAAGAAAGCAAACAGAAAAACTAATGAGTATAGCGGAAATACTCGCTGAAGTAGAGAAACATAATTGTAAATTCCTAATGCTTACAGGCGGAGAACCGCTGGAGCAAAAGGAAATAGGTGTACTTGTAGAAGAAGCTCTAGCTCAAGGATACGAAGTTGTTATAGAGACTAATGGGCAACAAGACATAGGCAAAGTACCGAAAGAAGCGGTGAAAATACTTGACCTAAAGTGTCCTGGCTCAGCTATGCATAAGAAGAACGACTATTCTAATATGCCGAAGCTCGATGCTAAAGACGAAGTAAAATTCGTAATTAAAGATAGAGCTGACTATGATTGGGCAATTGAGAAATGCCGTGAGTATTATCTATTCAATAGGGTAAGCGAAGTTCTGTTCTCCCCTGTTTTCGGAGAAATAGAGCCGATAGAATTAGCAAACTGGATACTTGAAGATCAACTATCTGCGAGAATGCAAATGCAGATGCACAAATTTATATGGGAACCAAATACACGAGGAGTGTAATGAAAGCTACGATATACCTAATAGCATTTTTTACGGCACTCTATGCTGTTTTTCCCCAGATACCAATCAATCATTCAGTAACTTCAACAAAAGGCAATATAGAGCTAACTGTGACTAATAATGGCATGGTTGGTCATAAACCAGTAACTAAAAAATCAGGTTTTATTTGGCCTCGCGGATCTAATGCACAGTACCTATTTGGTGGTGGCTTTATATTGCTACGTGAGCAATTTGCCGCTGGACCCACATCTCATCTCCCCGAGTACTCATACAATTTCATGGATGCAACTAGTTGGTTTGTACCGGGTGCAATTGTAGATAGTAAATTAATAGACTCTAGTAAAGCAAGTAAATACAGAGTATATAATTCTAGTAACTATGATAAATATTCGGGTCAGGATTTATCAGATCAAGATGCTCCTAGATGGCCTATATGGACTGACTATGATTATATTGGTGCCTACTATGGAGATTACAAAGTAGATGAGTCAGAAAGAACTCGTTCACTTAGTAAACCACTATTCAAATCAGATGAAGATTTAGTAGCTATCTATAAAGATTCAGATACGAATGTTAATATAGTTTCTGAATTATATAATAATTATATATCTCCGATAGGAATTGAAGCAGAAACAAGAGTTTATAGTTATGTAAATGAAGCGCAAAAAAATGTAGTTTTTATTAATTGGGTGATTACAAATAATACGGCAAATGCTATCAAAAGTCTTTCATTTGCACCTGTATTTGATATAGATATTACGAAGGTTTCAAATGCTTTTACTGGTATAGATAATGATATTATCATATACCCCGAAGACAGCTCTTATGTATCATTTGCAACAGAATTGGAAGAATATGAAGAGGGAGAAGACTTTGGATATATAAGTTTCAAATGGTTAGAAACACCTCTTGCTCGCGGAATTCAAATAGACTATAATTATGAATATACCAGACTAAAAGTACTTGGGTATAGACAATTGCCAAATGAATATGATTATCTGGAATATTGGAGTTCTTTTATTTCAAGAAGTGAGAATCTAAAACAAAAAACAGATCAAAGATTCTTTATGCCGACAATACCTTTTGTATTACCTGCAAACCAATCTGCTAGCTTTGTTATACAAATAAATATGACACCTCCGAATAAAGACTACCCGAATATGGACAATGACACTAGAAAGAAAATAGAAGCTGAATTAGAGGCAAACGAAATCTTCTTCAAAGAGCGACTAACTAGCGTAGAAGTTACTGAAGAGCAAAGCCCAATCTCTGTTTACCCTAACCCAACGAAAGATGGTAAAATCAATGTAGAACTTGATGTTCCTATCGGTGAGCAGATGACAATCGAGTTATTCGATTTAGCTGGGAATACCCTGTCAACAGTCTATCAAGGGTTGCACCACAAACAACTATATGAACTTAACCTCGGCAAAAATGCTACCGGAACTTACCTACTGCGCTTTACTATTGGCGATAAAATCTACTCGAAGAAGTTCGTAGTTGGTGGGTGATTAGAATGTATCTGTCACAGCGTGGACTGTAAGGACGTGCTTGCCAAGCCAAAGGCATGGGCTGTCTCAATACACTATTATACCTTTCGTAATTCTGTCACTCTGATAACGCCGCAGGCGTTAGAAGAGTCCAGGAGAAAAGAATGACAATGAAAGTTCTCCCTGTTAAGGGAGGATTTAGGTGGGTTAAGGTTGCCCAATAAAACTAATACCACCACTTGCATTATTCCACTCATTTTATTATGTTTAGTCGTGTGAACACAAGCAATCCTAAAAAAACTTTCGACTTTTGTGAGACGTTTTTGCTGTTCATGTGTCTATATAGGTATGGACTTGTGCAAATTTGGAAAAACTATTATGAAATATTTACTATTCTTTATCTTAATTCCGATTACTATATACTCGCAGATTAGTATCACACCTTCCTTTATTAACTTCGGAGAAGTTGGTATAAACTCTCAGAATGATACTACTATAACTATTACTTCTGAAATTGATGATGTCTTACTATCGT
>Ga0172380_10000581_pt1 | contig 69056 bp, 110 predicted proteins | sample Leawe162metaG_FD_119747 | JGI IMG/M metagenome (GOLD analysis project Ga0172380, IMG submission 119747) | Leachate microbial communities from a municipal landfill in Southern Ontario, Canada - Leachate well 162 metaG | ecosystem: Engineered > Solid waste > Landfill > Unclassified | place... | reverse complement strand
TAATTAAAAATGAATTTACATTGCCAATAGTAAAAGAAATTTTTGAGACATCTAGCCAAATATTTTTAAGCAACAATACATCTATTTGCAAGCCATTAGACAGCGTTTTATCCATTGATGGACTTATAGCTGGTCTTAATGGAGATAAAGGGTTAATGCGCTCTCATTGGAGTAATACAAAGAAACAAAAAGACCTATACAAATTAATTATTGGCGATCATTTACGAGAGAACAAGGTAAGAAAGCACGAAGGAAAGGTAACTATTCAATACATTGGTTACAAATCAATACTTATGGATTGGGATAATTTTTGTAGTTCTTTTAAACACATCGGAGACGCACTGGTTGAAAAAGAGATTATTAAAGACGACAAACCAAGTATAGTAACTCAGTTTATCCCACAACAGGTTAAATGCAAGCGTGACGAACAAAAAGTAATTATAATTATTAAAGACCATGCCTAAAGAATTTAAGTCTTATTTTAAAGAAGGGATGCCCCCTAAGAAGGAAAAGAAGCCTTTAAAAAGAACTCGTATCAAATACAAGAAGAAAGATACCAAACAAGTTGACACATTCACAGAGATAGCAGAAACAAGGGAATGGTATTGTTTTGTGAGTGGTATTAAGTTATGGCAATTAACAGCTACATCATTTGCTCATGTTCTGCCGAAAGCCCTCAATAAATATCCCCTTATGAAAACAGACCCGCGTAACATTGTACTTCTGTCTGACGAATGTCATAGACTGTGGGATTTTGGCTCGCGGGAAGAGCTTAAATCAAAACCTGAATGGGAGAAAATGTTCCGCCTTGAAGCCGAATTAAAAGAAATATACAAAACATTAAAGAAGTAATCCATTACAGAATTGTAAGGAAATAAATTATTCTCAGAATATCACAGAATTGAAATAAAAACCAAATATATGAAACAAGAAGAACAACCGCTAAGTGACGCACAAATAGCCGCTGAAAGGCTTAGAAACCTAAAACCACATTCTGAATACAAACCAGTGGAAGGAATCCCTATTCCGGCGCAAAATGGTGTATTAGTAAAACAACTTATAAAACCAAAGGTATTTGAAACACTTGTTGATCTCGAAGGTGGTGGAAGTCAAAAACTATTTGGCTCCACTGGAAACAACACTCAGGACACCTGTGAGGGGATTATTATGTCAGTGGGACCTAAATGTTCAAATGACCCGCGGGTGGGCTTAAAAATACAATACTCCTCTGCTATATCAAACAATGGGACTAAGTTTATTCATAAAGGAAAAGAATACTTAGCAATGGATGAATATTCAATCTTATTCTATATGCCTGATGAATCCACTATTGTTGACAATGGTGTTAAGCCTCCAAGTCAATTACGCAGAGAAAAGAAAATACCACTACAACAAAAAACCCTTGATAATGTTTACAGGCACGAACAGAATGAGATGGATAAACAAAAAGATAAAACTAAGGGTAAGGTAAAAAAAATGAAATAATTATGAAACCTTATTTTACAAATTACGTTTAAATTATAAAAAATGGTTTTAAAAAATCACATAGCGTATAGATTCTTAACCGACGATAAACTTTGGTTTGAGATGCTTGAGTCTCAATACCCAAACATATACAATGATTTTGATGAGAAAAAGTCTGTTTCAGATGGAGCTACAAATCTGTATTATTGTATTAATAATTCAAAAAATAAACCGTATATAGTTTCAGACTCTGTTATAAAACATCTTGATATGTTAAAGGTAAATAAAAAATCAGACCACTATAATTGGGATGTTTTTAAAAACTTATCAGAACAAAAAGTTACATTCATATTCCAAAACAACACACTATTAAGAATGATTGTTTCTGAAAGCACTATTTGGTTTTGTCACATGAAGTTTACTTTTAGTAAGGGTTCTGATAATGACGGTCAAATGTATTGGATAATGTTTTATTTTGATAGGAATACCGGTGAATTATGTGATCATTTTAATCATTCAGACGTAAAAGACTTAGAGGAGTTTGTGTATAAATTTCTTTGTTTTTTCTATTTAACAGAAAACAACGAAGAGGTTATTAACTCTAAAAAAGTTTACGGAACAAGAAAAACGGGTAAGATTAGTAATGACTTCGATTTTCCGGTTACCTTAGTTACAAGCAAATGGAACACAACAACCATAAGAACTGAGAGTTTTGGCGTTAGGGGACACTTTAGGATTCAGCCATGCGGAGCTGGTAGGCAAAATTATGAAATAATTTTCATAGAACCGTTTACAAAAAGTGGGTATAAAAGAACCGCAAGTAGATTATTAAATTAAACAATAGATAGTAACCAAAAAAAAACAAACATGAATACACAAGATGAAACGCAGCATCCGCCGCAACAAGAATCAGCTACTTTTGGAATGAAAGCAGTTGGAATTAATTTTAATCCATCAGGAGATCAAGATGTGAACCGATGTAAAATGCAAAGCGCTAATTTAATTGACCAAATGAACGGCATAAGAAGTCGGACGGAAAGTCAAGAACAAAAAAGATTATGTTCTATTGCTATTACAGAAATTCAGGCAGCTCAAATGTGGGCGGTTAAAGCAATTACTTGGAAAGATTGATTCTAAACAAAAACCCGGCGATAAGGCTCAGTAGAAATACTGGGCTTTTTTTATTAGAAGATTCTTTTATACCTATTTGTACCAGTTCTTATAACATAAGCACTATCGCCTGGGATAAGCGTGGCCGATAAATTACCTACTTGTAAAGTAGAGCCTCCAGTTGGAGTTAAAACAATATTTCCGCCACTTGATTCATTATTCACTACAATCACCTTATCACCCACTAAAAATAAAGGGATGGTTCCAGAGGCCGGTAAATTAAACACAGTAGCCCCTACATTTGTAATGTCGTAGATTATATTTTTATCAGTGCTTTTTAAAGTGTAATTGCCTGTTTCCGTATTATCATAACCATCTCTCAGTGTAGACACGGCAGTTGCATCCTGCTTAGATGTATCTAAATTAGAAATATCAGAAGTATTCTGAGCAATATCCACTTGTGCCGCAGCGATGTCGGTGGTATTAGTGTTTACCTGAGTGATACAGTCATTTATTAATCCTCTGTGAACATCTAAGTCAAGTCTGTTTGTTATTATACTTAAAAGCATCGTATTTTGTTTTAAAAGTTTATGAAAGTCCAGGTTGATCTAACCATAAATTTCTATCGTCCCAATAGAAGTTAAGTGATTCAATCCATATACCCAATTGAAATATGTTAGTTAAAGGGTATTTATTTGCCCCCACAGCGATTTTAATCTGAGAAATGATTTGTTGTGCCTGAGCAAGTGCTATCGTCTCATAAGCAGGGGTAACAATCTGTCCTTCTGTGTCAAAATTAGTATTATAGAAGTCAGTAATGATTCTTATCCATTGGTTTAAAAGAATGTATTTCCACTCTAATTCACAAACATCCTCTCCCTGATTTCTCTTTATATTAATTTCGTTAAAGAGAGTTTGAGAATAGTTGTTTGAATTAAACAATGACACTAATATTTGATCGGCTACAATCACGAGCAACCACACCCTCCTGCGGCAGTATCACATAGATTTTGAGCATTAAGTAATGCAGCTTTAGCACTTGTAAGATCATCCAGTGCCATTGAAGCTGCCACTTGACTTATGTATGTTTGAATAAGTAATGCTTGTTTAGCTTTTTCAGAAGCGAATTCACAATTCCAGTCAAGCCCTGCGAATTTTTGATTAACACACAATTGCACCGCACATATTACAGGCAGCGATTCTTCTGTTTCAAATTCAAAGTTCTCAGGGGTGGACGTTGCCCCGCTAATAGTATAAGTGCAGGTATAAATATCATCTACAAAAGATGGTATAACCACTCCATAATCTCCAAATAAATTAAAAGGTAAGGTAGAGGCAAAAGGCCATACAGTAGAGGTTAAATTACCTGTAATTAGCGCCGGAGTTCCAGCCTCTATTGACAGCTCACAACCGGTAATAACACCATTTAAAATAGTAAAGTCGTAGGTAATGTATGTATTTAATGAATTGTAAGTGAGAACTACTACCACCTGAGTTACATTATTTACAGTTGGACCGCCCGAAATACCATATCCGGTAGTGTTATTATTAACTCCAACCACACCCGTTACGTCAGCTAAATAAAGCGTATCACAAGCTGCTGATTTGGTTAATTCTATCGTTAAGTCGGGAGGGGAAACGGCCATCGTAATTAAGTTTTAGTAAATATATAAATTATTATTATCCCTGTCCAAATAATTTGTCCTCTAATAATAACATTTCAAGTTTTGACTCAGTGTCCACGCCTTCACATAAATTCATCATATCACTGTATTCTGCCACTGATTTGCGCTGAATGTCATTGTATGTCTGTAAAAAGAAGAAAGTGCATACATCTCCTTTGTTAAACACATCCATAGTAGTTTTCTCATAGCTCTCATATAAGCGATATTCGATTTCATAAGCCTTTTCAATAACGTCCATAATGCCGTCAAATGAGTTGTCTTGGGCTTCTAATGCAGGGAGTTCAGGGTGAACGTTCCAGTCAACTAAATAAGATTCTAAACCTTTAGCATGGGTTAATTCGTCAGTGGATTCGGCGGCAAAGTACTTAGCTGCTTTCATAAACCCTATTCCTTGCAGGTAATTAGAAGCATCTCTGTAAAAAGCAAAAGCCGTCCATTCGTCCGCTATACGAGGTGTGAGTAGTACCACTATCTCTTTTGTTAATTTAACTGGTTTTTTCATGGTATAAATATAATAAAATTCTTTTGTTAAAAATGCAACCTTATTATTTTTAATCCGTTAAACTTACTATATTTACAAACAATAAAATGAAACTAATATCCTATATAATACAATTATCGTCCAGTTCAATCCTTTCCTTCGGAAAGACTAAGAACAAGTTATTTACGCTTAACTATTCTTACTAATGAAGTATCATTTGACAATTTTTGGTTTAAACGAAGATCAATTATTAAGCGTTCTAGTGAATCTATATTATTTTTTTGCTGGATTAGCGCTTCTTCTTTTTTTAATTCTATTCCTTTTTGGATTATATTTTGCTTTTCGATTGTGTATTGATTATTTGATATATATATTGCACAAATTGAAGTTACTACTAAAGCGACCGCAGAAATAGCTTTAAACGAATTTGATATACCCCTTACCCAGAACTGAGTAACATATCCTCCAAAATATTTAAAAGAAACGTGGAACTTTAATGGAATTTAAAAAATACGGAGATAGAGATTCAATAACTGGTTGGGAAATAGATCATATTTTAGCGCTTGCTAACGGAGGACGCAGTAACATTGAAAACCTACAACCTTTAAACTGGAGGAATAATAATCTAAAAAGTGATACTAAAGATTGGAAATGTCTGCGGCTTCTTCCAAAGAAATCTGGAATTTAGGAGCTACATTTGAAACGATGATATAATGTATCTCATCGTTATGACCAATAAATTGAGTATAAAATCCTCTTTTAATCAATTCTTTATAAAGCTCTTTATTTTTTAAAAGAACCTCCTCAGATTGAGGGCTAGAGTTTTCTTCCTTATATTCTGTCAAATTTGATTACCACACGAAAATTGGCTTTTTTTGTTTAGTGGTGGCTTTGCACTATTGCTAACCTTACCCCCTCGCACTACCAAAGCATATTTAACATAACTTGGAATTATATTAGAAATAAATATAATCAAAATTATGTATAAATAGCCGTTCATGGAATTTTTTTATAAATTTACAATAAGAAATAGTAAAAAACAACTATTCTTCGTTATTTAACATTTTAATCTTCTTCTGTTAAGTATTCCACTGCATCTGCCACCTTTTTGCCCGGCAGTAGTTTAACAACATCTTTAGAGTCTATCTCATTTAATTTAGTTACAGCGTCTAAAAGATCGTTTATTTTACTCACAGAGGCAATAGGACGGCTTATTGTAAATTTAAGGTTGTTAGGGTCGAATATGAATAAAACGTCAGATAAAGCCTTTTGTGCTGTTTTAGCCGCTAGTGATTTCTTTTTATCTTCATCGTCCGAATAAACAAAAGACATAAGAAGAGCTGTCACCATAAGTCCTTTTATGTTGCTTTTAAAGTCCTTTACCGCTTTAGTATCATTACCTGAAGCTAAAGTCTTCATAAACCCTTCGTCTTTAATCTGATCTCTTATTTCTTTTATTCCGCCATTCACCATAGTTGTAAAACTACCCTCCTCACCAAACCTTGTTCTGTACCAAGCGGGCATCCAAACTTTGTACTGCATGATCGACTTACCAAGTTCGTTGTTCATAATATTCATTTTATCCTTGTCTGAATATTTACCCTGAACGTCCGACACTTCGTCAATAGCATCCAAAATACGCTTCTCTAAAGCCTTTCTTTTTTCTCCTTGAATTTCATCTTTAACAACTAATTCATCCACTCCAAATTTATTCTTCTTGTATTCAAAGCTGTTATAATCTTCATCAGATAATTTGCCAAGCATACCCGAAGCCTGTATTTGAAATTCCCCCCATTTAGTACCTAAAAATCCAAGTTTAGCCATTATTCCTCCGGCAGTAGAAATAGGATTAGAATCCACATCAGTACTTACAGCACCATATTTACGAGCAATATCAATAGCATAAGGGTTAACAAGTCCATAAGCATAATCTTTAGTTACTTTACGTTTACCTCCGCCAAATAACCTTGCCTGTCCCTTAGCCCATGTTTTAGAATTATCCTTACGCCAATTGTTATAATTACCAATAGCCATGTTCATAAACTGAGCAGGGGTATTAAACATCATAGTGGATAAACTAGCCCAGTTCCTTAAAAACCTTAATCCTAAGTCTAAAGCAGGGTCAGTTTCATTAGGGCGTTTAATAACGTGAAGATTAGTCCATTCTTTTAGCCATTCAGATACATTATCTTTTTTACCATGCTTTATTACCCTGTTACCATCTTCATCAAATTCATAGGCACCATTCTTGTTAATGTAATCTATTGCATTGATTATAGGGATTAAAGGGCTAATATGCTTTATATGCTGGGTATCGTCAATAAATTCCTGCATGGCAGTATAAAAGTCTTTGGAGTAAGCCCTTGTTTCTTCGCGCGGTCTATCAAATTTACTTTTTAATTGTCCGTTTTCATCCAGCGAATATTCACCTTTACGAATAACATTAAGCACATTAGATTCACCTTTTTCGTCTACGCTTACGCTTTCTTTTAATTGTTTACGCGCTCTGTAATTGTATTTACCAATGGCGAGTAATGCTTTAAATTTCTCTTTAACACCTTTCTCGCCATACTTTGTAAGTATCTTCTCTATGTTTTCATATTCAGATATTTCTTCTTTTCCGGTTAATGGATTAGTAAATTTAATACGAACCTTATTAATGTTATGGGTGTTACCGAGCAAACTGCTTACTGCGGCCACAGAATTTTCAGTTTGAAAGTTCTCATAAAACCTTTTATCAGTTCTAAGAACATCCATAGCCACATCATACGATTCGGAAGCTATAAGGTTTTTTCTTTCACCAATTTCTTCTCGTACAAACTTTAAATAATCAATTTGGGCTTTAGTATATCCCTTTTGATTTGCCTCCGATACTGTTATAAGACCGCCTTTTCCGTTATCTAAGTAGTCAAAGTATTTGTAGTTTTGGTTACCTAATAATTGCTGGATAAACTCTTTACCTCGTTGAACAATTCCAAGCCGATCATTTCTGTCTTTAATTACTTCAACCGCCAGTTTCTCATTAAGATTTTTCTTTTCACGGGAAGCCTTAATTTTATCAAAGTAAGCAGTTTGCCATAAATCACTAAGCCCTTTCATTTCGGGGAAAGCATTACTAAAGTGAGATAGTACTTTAAACTGTTTATCAAACCAGCCAATATCTTTTTTAATAGCTTTTTCTTCTGAGAATTTAGGGTCGTTTCTGGCCTTATCCATAGAACGTTGAAAGAAATTCATACCTATACGTTTAAGTATTTCATTCTTAATTTTATTCTCTTTCCCCTGTGGGATGTCGGTAGAAGTGATAATGATGTTGTAAGCATCTAAAAGGTCTTCATATTTAAACTTAGATAAGTCGGGGGTATTTTTAAATACTTCGTATAATTCATTAAGAGCAGCTTCATCTTCGCTTATTTCTCTTTTTCTTGCCTCCTGCACCGTTTCATTCTTACCTACAAGTTCTTTGGTTTTAATACCGCCTATAATCTGTTTAGCTAGGCTTTTAGCAATGTTTTTATCCACGCCAAACAATTGCTTCAGCTTATTAAAGATGTAGTCTAAAAGAGCTTTAAAACGTGTTTTATCAACTTCTTTATCGAATATTCCTGCACCCTCTCTTCCAATAGCCTCTGCTAATACTTCTTTACCTAACATTTCTTCGTTAAGATCGGAGTATAGCTTTTTAGTTTCTTCCCACAGTGGAGTTGTTTTAAGTTGAGCTATTGCCGCCTGTATCACTTTATTACTATACCCAATAGAATCAATTAATATATGTCCTGCCTCGTGAATAGGAGTGTCAAATCCTGCATAATCTGGGTTAATAGAGAGCGTATTACCTTTCACTTGTCCTGCTCCTTTAATAGTGTTATCCATCACTACATTCACTTTCGGCATCACTTTCTTAATCCTATCAACCGCCTTAGATATATTTCCAGCCTTATCTGATACCTTTTGATATTGAGCAGCGTCCTCCAATTGAGATTCATAAGCAAGTCTTGTTTCTTCTTCGGCAAGTTTCTCTTTTTCTTCTATCTCTGTAAGCCCGCGATCAGGATTAGACTTTTCAAGTAATGATCTATGTAATGGAGCTGAAAATCTTTCAGTCTTTCCGCCCGTTCCACGAATAGTTTTTATAACACCAGTTTCCTTGATGTCTTCAATAAAATTCATTAACTTCTCAATAGTTTTAGTGTCTTTACTTTTTTCTAATTGAGAAAGTGTATTGTTATACTCAGAACTTGCAAGTCCAATATCAGGACGCTCCACATTCGTATCGCCTTTGCCAAGATTAAATACCCCTTTTTCATTAAGTACTTTAAATAATTCTTTTGCCGGTAACCTACGAAGTTCGTTGGCTTCTTTTACTGCTTTATTAATAGTTGAATTATCATACCCTTCACTTATAAGTGCGTTTTTTTCAACCTGATTAATTTCTACATCCTTTACTTCACGAGACTTAGATTCAACGGAGGTAGTTTTAGGAGCTTCTTTTACAAGCTCAGGTTTAACTGAAACAGTTTTCTTTACACTTTCCTGTTTATCAGATTTGGTTTTTAGCTTATTAATCTCTTCCTGTAACGAAGCGTATAAATCCATCACTGCCTTTGTATCAGCATCAACATCACTCATTCCCTCTTTCTTATACTTATCACTACTTGCAATAAGATTATCAGTTTCCTTTTGAGAGAATCCTTTTATTTTATCCAAACATTTTATTATGCTTCCCATTCTATAAAGCTACGAATTAATGCTAAAATTTCCTCATCCTCTTTTTGCAATTTTATCCTATGACTCTGATCTTCTACATAACTACCATCTCTTCCACCACCCCTTCTCCTTCTTTCTGGGGTTGGCGTAGGCGATAAAGTAACCTCAATCATACCCAATGAAAGTAATGTCAACGACCTCTTCTGAGACTCACTCAACATCCCTTCACTTAGTATGGCTAAAGCTCTTCTGCTCATGGTTGCGCTGTAAACGTGGTAGTTGTGGAAAGATCGCCTGTAACAGCAATATCTATACTTCCAGATGTTAAATTAGTGAGTGTTTGAGTAACAGGATTGTTAGGGTCAAGTCCTCTAAGCATTCCAAAAGCAGTTAAAATCTCATAGTCACCACTCCAATGAATCTCCCCACTTGCCACGGTAGTTCCAGAAGCGCTTGCCACAACCACATACTTCCCATAAGGAGTAGCTGGCATAGAGGCTACATAAGTACCAGTAGTGTCTATTTCAGAAGTGGCAAACGGAGTTCCCACAGGAGTAATTCCATCGTATAGTTGACAAGTTATAGTCTGGCCGGTTAAGGCTGAAAAGTTTATCTCGTTTGCCATTTATACTATCTTTTTTAAATCCTCAATTGTTTTACACGCTTTAATAAGTTTTTTCTTACTCGTTCCAGCGCTTAATAAACTCATCTTAAAACTCATTGCAGTCATATAAAAATTCATTTTATTAGCTTCTGACAATAAATAAACATCATCTTCTTTTCCACTTACCTCAAACGGGAAAGCTTCTTTTGGTATATTTGGAATGTTACTCCAATTTAGTTGCGCGTTTTCGCTCATTGAAAAAACAATACCATCAAAAGTAAACCCTAACCGGATATTAGATTGTGTTTGCGAATCCACTTCTGACAACATACTTTCTTGTAACTCTATAAATGATATCGCTACTTCAACATCACTTAACGCCTCCATAATCGGAGTTCCGAACTCGTCAAGCATTATATTGCCGTCTTTGTCTCGTTTTGCTATATTAGTAATAACTCTCATTGTACTAATAACTCTAACATGTGTTGATTTCCGTTCGTTGTTTCAATAGCACTTCCGGGAAAATTAGCTGGGAATGAACCAAATCCGTGAGCAAAACGATATCCTGCCACCGGTGGATTTCCAGCAGTTCTTGGCAATAAATTAACAGGTCCAATCCACAATCTAAATACTACGCCAGTACTTGTGCAATTTACTGCCATAAATACCAGTTTACCAGTTAATGCTAAAGCGGATGCAAACGTATAAGAATACTCGCCACTAGTTGCAACTGAAATAGCTCCGCTTTGCTCAATCAGCGCATCTGGATATCCATTTACATCAGCTGAATAAAGTCCCATTCTTATGGACTGACCAGCAACTCCGGTAGTAACCGGAACACGTATTTGTAAAACAGTATGTGGTGAGCAAATTAAGTAAGGTGTAACATAGACTTGATTTGCTGCAAAAGAAGCAGTCGAGTATGTTGTGCCGGTAGCACCTCTCCATTTACCTGAAAAAATTGGCGGAAGGCTTGGAATTATATTTACAGAATCTAAAGTTGCCATTATACTTGTTTAGCTTTTACTGATTTAATATTACCAAGGCCATCTCTTACAATATCAAATATAAATTCTTTCTTTTCAGGTTTCTCTTCTTTTTCTCCTAATTTATTCACAGACGATATTAATTCTTTTAAAAGATTAGTCACCTCTGTTTGATCTGTTTTCTCAACGTTAACGGTAGGTGATTGTAAAGCATTCAACTTACTTATCATTGAATCAATAGATGAATTAAGTTTCTGTAAAACAGGAGAACTATCCTTTTGTTCAGGAAACTTTATACTTCTTATGGCAGCAATCATTTCTTTATGATGGCTTTCCATCATTTCAATCTGAAACTCCTCTGGGGTTACTTCTTCTTCATCCATGAATACAATCTATTAATTTTTTTAACAACTCTACCTTTTTTAATATTTTATTTTGTTCTGACTTAACATTAGATTCTATTTGTATTTTCTTACTAGAACCTTTTAATTTTTTAGTGATAGCTATTTTTCTAGTCAAATCAGTGGGATTAGTTATAGGATTAATAACAATCTTATCCTTTATCTTCTCTACTTTATTTTTATATTCAGCAGCCTTTTCACCTAAATACTTTTCAATATCTTTCTTATTATTTTCGTAAAACTGAATATCCTTAGGTGATTTTAATATTTCTCCGGCGATAATCTTATCACCGTATTCTATCACTTTTGTAGCCACCGATTCATTCCTATTCTTAACAGCTTCCTTAACTGACTCTTTACTTTTAGGGACGTAACCACGCTCTTTTATAGCTGCCATTTGAGCTTTCTCTCCGTCACTATAATCGCTATTCCCCTTTTGTCTTTCTTTTAAAGAAACAATGTATGCTCCATCTCTTTTGCGATAAACATTAAATATCCTTAACGGCTTTCCTTTGCGATCTTCACGATCTCCGGTAATAGTTTCCATTTTAACTATAACAGGTTCTTTATATCTCGTTAACAGTCTACCATCACTATCCTTAACATCTTCCTTTAATTCAGGTAAATTAGTAGTATCACCTAATAATGTTTCGGGGTCAATTGAACGAGCAAATTGCATCCACCTTCCATTGCCAACATCTACTTGCCATACGTTATTTTGACTTTGGTGAACATATCCTTCCACTTCATCCTTTAATTCAGGGTTTTTATCAAAGTGATCGGTAAGTGCTCTTTTACGAGATATAGGGTCAGTAAGTTTATTAAACTGATAATTTCCTTTACTATCTTTTAAATCAAAGTCAGGGGTATTATCTCTATCGTATGCAAATCTTCTGTAAGGTTTTTTATCTTCCGGCTTGGCAGCTTCTTTAACATCCACCTTATCTACCTTTGTTGCCTGAGTTTTGAATGTTTTTAATAAGTCAGATATTTTCTTCTCACCCTCTTTAGGAGTTTCATTCTTCACTACCTTATTAACCGTATCTTGCCCTACCTTAGTCTCTCTCTGTACATCCTCACGCAGTATAATTTTATTAAGCTCTTCTTGTAAGCCTTTAATTATTTTCTTCTTAGAATCAATTTTACCAAGTGCAATAGGGTCTAATTGGTCGAGCTCTTCTTTTGTAAATTGATTAACCTCAGACTTCAAAGATTCAATATTAAAAGAAAGCTCGAATGTTTCTTTCTTCTGCTTCTCGTCTAAATTAAGGTCTTTGGTTTGCTCATTGTATTTCTGATAAGCGTCTACTTTATCAACTGCATTTCTGTATTCAGGTTCAGTTATCTGTCCTTTCTCTTTTGCTACACCTAAATTACCTTTTAGTTCCTGAACGGCTGCTGGACCTTGTTGAACAGTTTTATAAGCATTAGCACTCTGTTCGTCATATTTCTTTTTAGCATTAGTTGAGGCTATTGCCATTGGAGCGCCACCGACAAGTCCCGCAAGTCCATTTTGGATATAACTTGCAAATGATTGAGCGCTGGTAACATCAGTTCCAAACTTTGCTTTCTCATTAATGTCTAATTTATCCCATAGGTTTTCAGCCGCCTTAGCAACAAAATCTTGTCCCGCTTCTTGTCCAGCTTCTTTTAAAGCATCCTTACCTATTTCTTTAGCCCCTATTGCAGCAAGTTTACCATAATTATCGGCAGTTTCTCTGGCAAGTTGTTTAAATCCTTCTGCTGTTATTTTACCTTCTGCATCCTTCTCTATTCCTTTTGCTAAATCTTTAAACAAAGCAGCAGCAGGTTTTTTCATAGAGGCTTGATATATTTTAGATTCAAGTCCAAATTTAGCGTCAATAGCCGCCTGAACACTTGTAGTTAATGAAGCGAATGTAGCAGCTTCCCTTCCTTCTAATCCGGCCTCTTTAGCATTATCAAGGTTATCCCCCAATTGCGTAAGATAAGAGCCTACATAAGCAGAAGCCTTTGGCCCTAACTTAGCAAGTGTAGTAGCTCCCTTTGCTCCACCATAAAATGATACCACTGATTCAGCAGCCATGTTTAATGTCCCCCACAAAGCAGCGGGTGAAATGTCAAATCTATCCTTATCAACTAAGTCGGAAAATTGATTTATTCCCTCCGTGTTAAATATAGGTTTGTTAATATCTGCATCTTTAGTGAATTTAAGTGCTTCGGCGGTATTACTAAGATTAGCAAGGTAATCACTTTTATCATCAGTGATAGCCATAGTACCCATTTGAGCTAAATCAACAACTCCTTCTGCCGTGCCGATAACACCATTGTATAAACTCTTACCTAAATCAGTGTACCAAGAATCATTATTAGCATCCTTTTGACTACCCCAGACAGATTGCGCGTTATAGCCTTTAGGAGGCTTCTCGCCGTACTTCAATTGTTTTGGTACCATAACACCACCTTCATCTTTTAAGTAATACAGATTGCCACTTTGCATAGTAGCAATTGATTCTTTAATTTGATCTTGACTGGCATTAGGATTTTTAAATACACCACGTAATATGTCTTTTTCTAAATCAACCATACCACCTTTTGTTGTAGGGTGTTTAGCGATAAAGTCAATAGCACTTTCTACTTTATTATCTTCTTTAGGACTTTTGTAAATATCCTCCGTTACAGAAGTAAAAGCATCTTTGTATGTCTCAGTAGATTCCAATGGCTTATACGCAGCTTTTGGATTAAAAGCAGGTTTATCTACACCATTATTGTCCGATGGAACAAACGGTTTATTTGGATTAAATGCTGGTTTATTATCTGGCATAACTATTCATAAACATTTTTTTCGGAATTCCATGTATAAGTATAGCCATTTTGCTCAACAGTTAACGGCTTTGTATTACCTAAATTACTATCATACTGCAACGGCTCAACTAATTTAGCGGGCTGCGCATGAGAATTATATAACTGTCTTGCGGTACCATCATTATAATCAATAGGCATCATGTAGTCAAGCTTTACAAATGTAGCACCTTTACCATCTTTAGATTCTTTTTGTCTTCTTACCGCTTTACCTAAAAACGAGGCAGAAATACCACCATCTTCATCATCACCCGTCCAAATTCCGTTTTGTTTAGCAACATCCAAAGGTACATTGACATATCCTGATAGGTATCTACGTCCTTTACTATCCGTAACATATCTATTATCATAATTCATCTTAAGTCCCGTTAAATCAACCGCCTGACCTGAATTGCCCACTACTTTAATCTTAGGAGTTTCACCCCAAGTTTTATAAGCAAGTTCAGCGGGGACATTACCTGCCGGTTTACGTTTATCAAACAAATCATCAAAAGGGGTGTAACTTGGCATTGGAGAGCTTTTAGCTTCTTTAGCCCTTAATTCTCTTTCTCTCATCCCTCTTTCCCATAAAGCATTTGGGTCACCCGGAGAGTATTTAGGCTCAAATCCGGCTATAATACCATCAGTAAGCCATTTATCTATTTGTTGTGGGGTTGTAAGTCCTAATTGTTTTGCTTGTAATGCAATAGACCTATTATGTTCTTGGTAAATAGAATCCTTAATAGCTTTCACCTCTTCTGGCTTCGGCTCAGTCATATATTCTCCTAAATCTTTTCCTTTCTTAACATTAAAATTATTAATGTTTTTACCAGCCTTTAAAAGAGTATCGGGTACATTAATTAAATCTTGTGGCTTTTGGTAAACAAGTGGTCTGGCACCTTCTTTCTTAGCAGCCTCTTCACCATATTGATTTCCGTATTTATGGTAGTTTTCAACTTGTTGCTGAATTGCATCATAAGCCTCCGCGTCATATTTATTAGGGTTTTTAGCCACTTCGGATAAGTCAGCATTAAATTTAGCCATAGCATCTTTGTATGCCATAGAACGAAGAACGGCAGGGGTACTCTTCATTGATTGCTTCATTCTTTTAACCTCAGAAGCCTTATACACATTCGTAGTCCAATCTGGATTATCAGTTACATACTTTCCTATGTCCGATACTAATCTTTGATTCTCTTGCTTAATTATCGCATCGTCATAAGGATTGGAGCCATTTTGAAATTCAAGATCGTCAGAAAACATCTTGGCTTTCTGCATATTCATAACCTCGTTTTGCCTACGTTGTTGGTCAAAATACTTAGCGTCCTGTATCTGTTGATCTAAATTATTTTTTACAGTAAGACCTGCAAGTGTACCCCACTCCATATTTATTAAATTTGATTGTTAACTTCTTGTGAAGACTTCATAAATTTATCATATCTATTTGCATCAAGCAAGTTTTGAATACCGGCATTAGCTAAAGATGCGGCAGAACCTTGATTTTGCTGCCACGCAGACATTGTATCTGAGAATAAGCGTCTGTTAAGTTCTTGTTTATGAGACAACATATCATTTAGTCCAGACTGTCTTTCAAAAGCTAATTGTTGCTTCTGCATTTTAAGAGCGTTGTCATTGATAGATGTAGTAAGTCCGCGTCCGAAAGAGTCATTAATAACACTACGTTCCATATTCAAAGCATTAGCCGCCGAACCACCAGAGAAATTTCTAGCAGCATAACGCCCTGCGTTAGTAAGAGCCGCATTTTGTTGATTTAAAGCCGCTAATTCCTGTGGCGAATATCCAAACTTAGCTTGTTGATTAGCCTTCTCTACGCCAGCCCTTGTCTTTGAAATTGCATTTAAATACTCAGGGTCTAGCGTATCAACAGGACGTTTCCCTAATTTCTTTAATTGACTAAATCCAATAGCTGTTTGAGCAATAGGCAGTCCATAATTAATTGCACCGTCCAAAGCCCCACTTAAATTAAATTTACTAAATTTAGGTTGACCACTTGAATTTGTTTGCATTGGAGCTTGATCTGCTTCTGTAACAGTTGGATTAATAGCATCAGGAGCAGAAAGAGAAACCCTTTCCACTGGCTGATTCATTCTTGCCATTTCAGCAGAAGTTCTACTATCAAATAAATTATCAGATTCACTTGTTGGAATTTGATTAATATCAATTGGAGATAATGTATCAGCAACCGCTTTTTCAGTTGCAGGTTTATTACCTGATTTCTTAGGAGCGGTTTTATATCTACCAGCTAATTCTTTAGCAATATTTTGAGTGGATGTAGCGGTTAAAGGAGCGTTTACCGCTTCTCGTGTAGTAGCTTTATCGCTTTTTAAATTATCTAGTCCTTTTCCGGCAGAAGATTTCAGCCCTCTTCCTGTTTCAGGAGTTATAAAATTACGTTCATTGGAAGCGTAATTATAATCTTTTTGAGCGGCATCTAATTTTGACTTACTATCTTGAAGTTTTTTTAATAAATCTTCTTTATTTTTTCTTACCTCTTCCGTAGTTGGCTTGGCGGATTTAGTGTACCTCTCTCCTGTTGATAGAGGTCTATTTAATTCAAAATCACTTTCTTTAGAATAATTATCATAAGCTTTTTTAATTGCATTGTATTCATTTTGATACTTATCAATGTTAGCTTTTGATTGTTTTTTAGCGTTATACTGTATTTCTAATCTTTGACGAATATCTGACGCTAAAGCTCTTTTTGCCTCATCTGCTTTTTGTTTTGCTTTTATTTCTCCAAGTCTAGCTGCGTCAGCTTTTCTTTGAGCTTCAATTTTAGCTAATTCTTTCTTTTCAAAATCATCATTATTTCCATTTACACCACCGCCATTTTTGTATGATGGAACTTTTTTAATATCACTAACTTGTAATTTTTTTAAATCATCAACTCTTTTTTTATCTTTATCGCTAAGTGATTCATATCCTTTTCCTCCACTAGCTATTTCAATTATATCTAAATCAGAAACTACTTTATTGATACCACCACCACTTTTATACATTGGCACTTTACCACCGCACTTTAATTTATCTTCTTCTTTAGCGTTAGGAGCAAGAGCGTTTAAATCAACGCCATTGGCTTGTAATTCCATTTTCTCTTCGGGAGAGAATAGATACTCACCATCACTTAGCTTAACATCTACACCGCCACCTTGGTTTAAACTTGCTTTTTTACTTGGAGCTTTTCTTAATAATTTATCTTTAAGTTCGGCTGCAATAGGAGCATTTTCGGCAGGTACAACAAAAGAACCCGGCTTTACTTTAGCACTTATACTATCACTCTTAGCTGTACCAGCACCTTTAATAATTCCTCCATCTGCAAGCGTTTGATTAAAATAATCTTGCTCAAAATTAGTGTCACCTGCATTACGAGCAGCTAAAGATTCAGCAATCCTACCTTTGTTTATAGCATCCTTTTGTTTTGCTTTTTCAGCAGCAATAGCATCTAATTGAGCTTGTTTAGCAGCCTCGTCCATTCCGGCAGATTTATTCTTACCAGCTTGACCGGTTGCTTTGTTAAACTTCCCCCAAAACCCTTCGGTTTCATTAGCGTTATTTGTAAGTGTACCGATAGTTCTACCTATTTTACCAAGCCCAGAAGATTCACGTAAGGCGCCTTTAACGCCATCCTGTTTATATCCCTGCATGATTAATTCATGGTCAGGGGTTAACCAATCGTCTGAAACACTCCCTACTTTAGTAGTGGCTCGTCCATTTTCATCACGCTTAATTTGACTTTTGCCAATATTAGAAGCTCCTTTAGCTAAAGCATACCAAGGTAATGCTGAAGAAGCGGTGGAATCTACTGCTCCAACCGCCTGATCGTATTTAGCCTCTTCTTCTGGATTAGCACTTGCTCCATATTTACGCTGATACATTTGGTTTCCTAAAGTCATTACCCCAGAACCAAGTACGCGAGATGTGTTTTGATTTTTAGATAAAAAACTTGGAGAGTCTGCTTCTGCCTGTTGGTTCTGCTGTGTGTTTAATTGATTAACAGTGTTGAATCTTTCATTGTAAGATGTACTGCCACCAAAAGCAAGTCCTTTCACTTTACCACCATGCTTATATTGCTCTACAATAGGCTCTATGCGCTTACCAGTAACGGGATTAGTATAAGTTCCTGTATTAGGGTCAAGAATCATATTAGGATTGCTAAAATCAAGCGATTTATGAGTAGGGTCAATTTGTGGTTTAACCATCTTAGGAACGGTAGGGGTGGTTAAAGCAGGTGTAGGATTAATAGGTGGTTCAGATAAATCACCAATATCAATTAAACCAAACTTATTTTGTTTGGCATTAGGCTGTTCGTTGTAAATGTGATACCTTCCGCCTTTCTCATAAACAATATCCTTACCTCCCATTGTTCCTGAGTAGTAATTATACCCCATGTTTTTAAGCACTTCGGGAGTAAAGTTATCCTGACTGTCACCAACAACATTAGTGCCAGTTCCTTCTATTGGCCTGTCTAATATCGCCTTGTATTTAGTTCGGTCTATGGTTGTTTTTTTAGGCTTGTTAGGCTCACCTTTGATAAGGTTGCCTCCACCTTTATAGGAAGGAGCTTTCTTCATTTGATGACAAATTGATGCTACCAAATGTAATAAAAGTTTTGAACAATTACACTTTTAGTTTTTAACTGAATTGAAGTGCTTTATGAAGTAGTCTTTAGTCTTTATGTTTATACAGGCAGTGGATGAAATAATGTCGTCAAAAGAGATAAAATCAAACATTATAGTCTTAAATTTCTCAGTGTCTTTAATTTGGTAGCCAGAAGCAGAAGACACTTCCAATAAGCTGCCGTCAGTGAATCCAAAGGTGATAGAAGTCCAATCTGAGTGTTTATGTTTAGAGCAGGAGACATTTAGCTTGCTGGTAGAGTAAGTACTGTCAGATTCAATTTGTATGTATATGGTATCGGTTTTACCGCACGAGAATCGCATTGGGGCCGATTGGGCGTTAATTTGAATGGCAATAGCCAAAAGCAATATGGTTAGTTTCATATGGTTGTGGTTTGTAATAAGCTGAATACTAGTATTTCAATCTTGTTAATAGGAATGTCTACATTATTTGATTTTTTAATATCAGATTTGCAAAAAGCAAGAGCTTGCTCTGTTATTTCTTTAGCGTCTTTAGCATTACCGTTGATTGTCATAAACACATAAAAAACTTCATTTGGAATTAAATCTGTTTTACATTTAATAAAATATTCTCTTCTCATTGTATTAATACTTTAACTCTGTTTATACCAATTTGTCTAATTAACAACTCTCCACTTTTCGGGGCGACAATGACCCTGTTCATGTCATAATAAACAGGAACATCTTTTTTATCATATTCGTAAGAATTTATCCCTGTAAGATTGCACAACTTAACTAAAACAGCAATGCCAGAACCATCTTTTAATGTAATCTTAATTAAAACCTGAGAATCACCACTTTTACCTATATTATTAATTAAATCGCATGGTATTTTATACCAAAAAGAATAAGCTGTGTCGTTGTTAATATTGTTAATAAGCTCTTTCTCCATGTTATAAAAGTCCAAGAAAGTGAAACTTCTTATCTTGACATATTTGGTTGCGTTGTACTCGTAATCAAAATAGTCAATGTAAAAGTTAAACTTATCCAAGGTGTCAACACTTGAACTAGGAGTGAATCTAAACTTAATTTTAATACTATCACAAACACACACTACTTGCGGGGAAACGGATAAAGAAGATACCGTCCCTGTGGATGTGATTATTTGTGAATTTGACTTAAATATTATCGCTAGGGATAACAACAAAAATAGTTTTTTCATTTTATTTATATTTTAAATTATACTTTTCATTTCAAATCTGTAATGAAATAGAATGTATCTAAATTCCTTTCAAACTTGTAATGGTTTGTATAGTTTAACGAAGTAAATTATAAAAGGTTGCGTTTTATCGTTTTGTGTTAAAGTAAGAGGTAATAGACCTCAATATCTTTACACTTGTTTCTAATGAAATCGGGACGGTAGTCCAATTTCTTTTAACAAATCTCATACGTAAATACTTATTGATTATCCTAGCCCCAGTAGTAGCGTCTCTCATTACAGTACTGGTTATCTTATCAAAGATGAATCTGTAATTTCTGTTAGTGCCAGTAATATTTAAATCTGCCCCAGCCTGACTATCAGCGTCCGCATAAATGGAAGTGTAATTAATATTGTAAGGACCATTCTGAGAGATGTTTTGCACATAAAATGCTTCATCCCCCTGTTGCTTTGGATTGATTACAATGTGAAGCTCGTTATCCACTACTCTTCCAAAGAACATATTATATTGATACCCCCCTGCTGTTACATCCGTTAAGGCTGCTGGCTGGTTGTTCACCCACAACTGATTGATTTTATTAATTCTAAACCAATAAGTAGCCCCGCTTGCTCCTTTAGGGAACTTGGCGGCATTGTCTAAAGTAACATCAGCAATACAAATGTATTCATCGGTCATACCGCTATCTCCCCAAAGAGTTTCGCCCACAACAAAAGATTCATTTGTAGGTACGGTTGGTAAATATTGAGTAGTATTTTTAGGGTTATTTACAGATAATACAATCTGATTATGATTATGAGCGATACACGGGAACCAATCGTAAAACCCTACAAAACACTTCTTAGTATTTGTATGTAAATATCCAATAGTAAAATCTTTCGATTTAGTGCCGTCTGCATTTTGACCGTAAAACTTAAATGTCATATAGGTCATTTTAAACTTAGGGTCATACACAGATGTAATACCAACCCCAACTAATGGTCTATCCGCGGTTTCTTCAAATGTAGGGGAGTTTAATAGAATTGTAGTATCAGAACTACCTGTACCTTCAATTTCCATAAATACTTCGTCAAAGAATGCCTTTAACCCAAACACCTGACTTATCTCTAATAGGCCACCGCCAAAGTCTAAAATAACAAAAGCTTTTCTTCTCATATCAAAGAAAGCAAATCCATATTCCGTTTCTGTGATACTCCATTGATGCTGTGTGCCAAAATAAGAGCTTATCACATCAAACCTATCCACAACCCCGCCAGTACCTATTGTAGTAGCATCACCACTAACACCACTAACTACCTGTCTTTCTAAAATAGGGACTGTATTAATAGCATTGTCCTGAAAAACAACCACCTTGTCTTCTTTTACATTTATGCTGTTTATCCGGCCATAATTAGCAGATAAATCCTTATAATCATTTATAGCAAATGTTCTGAATGAATCAATGCTTTCACCTATAAACTTCTCACCAGCATACCTTATCCTTGCCTGAAAGCTAGAGCTGTTAATAAAATCTATTGGCAACGCCGGATATACCACTTGTTGGCCCTCGGTCGAATACCCTTGATTATAGGAATAATCTTCTAAATTAATCTCTCCAGCAGGTCCAAGTACAGTAATTGATTCAGTAAGGGCGGTGCCGGTATAATACATTTCTACGTTAGAGGTTTTACGCCCACGTCTTAAATTGTAATTAGAATTACACTCACAAGGGAATGTCCAAGCATAAGAGTATCTACTGGCAACAAATCCAGCATCCCATAAAGCATACCCTTGGTCAATCATACAGGTATAACAATCGCCACCAAATACTTCTACATCATTAAAAACATAATTAGTTCCATCGAAAACATCTGCAAGAACTGAAGCGTTAATTGGTTGAAAATGTCCTGTGGAAATATAAAGTGTGTTTGCTTTAGATGAATCACCAGTACCGCCATAAGGGTTAGCAAAACCAGTCTTTACATAATTCATTACAATCTTTTCCATCTGTCCCATTGCGGCAACAGAAGTATAATCGTTAGCAGAAGGTCCGTAATGTTTAAAGTCAGTTTCTAAGATAAACACCGTCTTTTTACATCCGGTAGCATTATATCCATCTAAGTTATAATCAAGTCCACCTGTAACACAAGTTCCTTTTACAACAGTTCCGGCAGCAACTGCCACCTGCATAGTTCCGTTCTCATAAGTATCTCCGTTGCCTAAATTACTTAAAGTTTGAGATTCATCTACTGAATCAAAATAAGTAATGGTTCCGGTGCGTAATGAATTATCATTTAAGCAAGATAGATACTTTGTATAAACTTGTTCACTCCCGGCAACACCCTGACCTCTAACAACACTACCTCCACCATAATCATAAGGGTCTAACCATACAGCCTCTTCCATTGTATCACCAATAACGCCTACTGCTTTTTTTAATGGAGCGTCCACTAAAATATCAGGACACATGTATGTGTAAATTTTACTTGCAACGTTATGCGTATCGGCACTAATTGGATTCCATGCGGCGGGTCTATATACTTTTGGTGAAGCGCCAGTATCTACATTTTGAGTAACAAGCCCTTGTGTGACAATACGAGCATCCCTTTCAGCTCTAACAATACTAAAACCACTTATTTGATCTACAACCTCTTGTGGTAATGTAATTCCCTGAAACCTCATTCCTGATGGATTCAATGAATAAACATAATTACCAGTGGTTCCTATTTGATCTCTTCTTAGATTATATCCAGTTTTAAGATAAACAGACGGCATTTGATAATCAAGCAACCATTTTACATAGAATGGATTTCCTTTTTTATCATAAAACAACATGCCAAATCTATAAGTTTCTCCTGACCAATACCCAGCCAAATGATGGTGTGCGGCTGCTGATTTGTAATCCCAAAAGCAATCATTTATAGTGTCAGTAGTTCTTTTAATCTCAATAGCATTTGGCACAGGGTCGCCAGCAAATGTAGTGTATCTGTTTTTATTTACACATGGAACAAAAGAGCTTGCTGCGGCTAGGGTTGCAATATCGCTATTTAACACCGCCGGAACACCCTCAAACACTTGTCCAGTTGTATAATTAGTTCCGTTATATGTAACAGTGCCGCTTGTAACTAACCACTTTGAGAATGGAGTTATTGAACCTGCCGCGGTTGGTCCTGCTGCCATATATCCACCACTTGGAGGACTAATACCAGAAGGCACCATTCCGCTTAACGAACAGCTTGTAGCATCGTAATGAGAGTTCATTGGGTACTGAAACCACGCTGCTGTAAATGCAGGGTAATCATTAGCGTCCCAGTCAAATTCAATCCTCTCAGTAATATTACCAGTTAAAATAAAATTCTTATTAGTAGCAAGTGTTTTACATTTAAGAATACTTGCAGGAAACAGCGTAATATCACCAATAGTTAGTATGCCTAAATTAATAGTCCCGTCATGGGTAATAACCATAGTAGGGGATGTTATTACATCTTTGGCTATAATAGATATTTGTCTTGGAGCGGTTGCAAGTTGATCAAATTCAGCACATGCCACTTCTATATAATCAAAATCCTCATCTACATTTTCTATATTAATCAAAACTGAAAGACCACTATTAAGCAGCGCAGTTGTTGTACCTCCACCAACAAAATCGTGATAAGGTACGTTTGGGGAAGTGAGGGCAAATGAATCGTTTAATGTTCCAACTGGTATAGGAGAAGAGCCATAGCTCCATGTTGTAACCACTCCATCATTAGTGCCTAATCTATAAAAATATGTCTTAGAACCGCAATAAAGACTTCCAGAGCCGTATTCTTTAAATATAATATTCCCTAAAGATCGAGAAGGCGTAAAATCTAAAAGAGATGGCGGATAATAAGCTATTATTTTTGGAGTGGGAGCTGCGGCAGTAAGATTAGTATATGTAGCTGAAGAAGCTGTAAATGTGTTTCCGGCAGTAAGCCCCGGACCATAAATAGGATTAGCTCCTCCTATTGGGTGCTGTATAGCTCCTTCAAGAACCATATATTGCTCACCTGTTACAAGAGAGCCACTTGAAAAGTAGTTAGTAAATATTGGGTCAGAGACATTAAACACCCTTGGCTCATTAAAGTTATCAGTCCAATAAATACGCTCTATTAACTCATTTTCAATATAAGAGAAGCCATTAATTCTATGTAGCTTACTAAGATTTAACTCTGTGCTATGATACAATGGGACATATCCAGCATTGTATTCACCTGTCACCGATAAAGGCTGTACTCCTTCACCATAAGGAATGTATTTAATAATACCTATCTCACCTACATCTGTAATCGTAATTAGCTTATCGGGGAAAGAAATCATCCCTATAATCATTGGCGAGGCTCCTACGGAAGTATAAACAGCATCGTAAGGTGCGTTAACTGTAAATGTAAGAACGTTGCCTAAACAGTCTTTAATTACAAAATTATTACCATCCTGAGAAACAAGTTGGCAGTTCTTTAAATATCGGTAAGTACCATCAGGCTGAAGGACTACATTGTAGTCACTTGACATTCCATTTTGAAAGGTATTCTCAAATATATCTCTCATTGCTTACCAAATAGTGTAAAAGTTACCAAGGGTGGTGTACATTCCTTGCCATAATCCACGACCAGACATAGGGTTATTATAAGCTCTTGCCACTTCCCTGTACTGAGATTCAGTAAGCCTGTTATCTTCTGCGCGGGCATGGCGACACTCTCTATTCCATTCTTGGAAAGCTATATTCATTTTATCACGCTCTATGTAATTACTACCTGACTTTCTAAACAAATAATGGTAAATAATATACCATCTAATAGCATTTACATGATTCTCTCCCACTTCAATAAATCCATCACAATCTGTTTTGTATCGAATATATTGAACTGTTACTTTCTGCCCGTCACGACTCCTATCAAAAATTATCTTATTGTTTTGAATAGAATAGTCCACTTTTCCAAAACTAATACTGGAATCGGGCGAAGGAGATAAATCCACAACTAAAAACAATCCATTACTATTTACATTAGTAACACTATTGCTTCCAACCCCGCCACAAGCACTAGCAAATAAATTATCACAATCTTCCCCTAAATCTCCTAATATAGCCGCCTCAACAAGTACAGCGTCATTAGGTAAACAAGCCACACAATTACTGATATTAATCACTTTTCTTTTACGCTCATATTGGTAATAAGAACCTATTTGCTGCTCAGCTAAAGTGGCAAGCCTTGTAAACCAAGGAACATCTTTATCATGGTCAATTCCTAAAAAATCCTGAGCATCAATTATAGGATTCCTAACAGATATTAATTTATTTATTGACATATTCTATAATATTGTTGACTATTCTTTAAATGTTCACTCACTCTTTTACTTAACTTCCTATCAGGTTCAAATATAAGTTGCCCTGTTTTGTAATTCTTATCTTCACAAGTGATCTTATAAATTAATCCCGGTCTGTTATTTCCAAATTTTTTAGGTTCAATTTTATACCCCCTCTTAGACACTACCACTCCTGCGCTCATAAGCGCTACTATTCTAGCATCACTTATTATTTTCTTCCCAACTATTTCCATGCTAAACTTATCATCCACCTTCACCCTGCCAAATTTAATCATAGGTCGTATAATCGCAAATTCAACCCAATCGTTCCACACTTTATCAAGAGTAGATAAGCTAATAGTCTTTTTATATTTTTTACGCATCATTTTTTTATTCCTTTTGCGTAAGGTTGGCATACTAAACTGCCGGGACTTTATTGGCTTCATCTACCGAATCATTGCGAACATCAGTTAATTGACCTGACTCTATTTTAAATTCCTTGGTTAATATCTCTATTTCAATTTGACGTATCATATCCCCACTGGCGGGGTAAGGGTCAATATCTCTGTATGCTGCTATTTCTGAATTTAAATACACTTTACCTAGTCCTGTAAAAGTAGCAGTTGCCGTGGCGGTAAAAGTATCGTTAGGATTGTACACAACTGCATTATAAATGATCTGACTATTCTTAACAAGGTAAACAGTGCCATTAACTAAAGAGCCGCTTAAAACAGGCTGAGAATTGATCAAATAACCATCTTCTGGATTAAGCAATATCCCTATAATTCTTAATTGCTGTATTGTAGGGTCACTAATATACATTTGAGTGTTAATCCTCCAATAGTAGGCAAATAAACTATTAGTGTGTTCGGGCGGCGTATAAGACCACTGAAACATTCGTTTAGGTGTTAATTGTTTAGAGCCACATGCGGACATTACAGAGAATAGCCCTAAATCCTGATTACCATTACTAGAATTAATGCTTATAAATTGAGGGATAGTGGCTTTACCAACATCACAGCCACAAGAAATAGAACGGTCGTCGGCAAAATTAGTTCTGTAAAAATCAATAAGTCCTATATCTGAAAACCACGCTTGATCTAAAACGCCCGTTTGAGCATATTGCTGAATAATTATATCCGCCCTTACTTGATCTATTTTATAGTTTAACCAATTTTTATTCACTCTAAACTCATCTGTTACCTTAAAACGAGTAAGAATGTTAAAGAGAGAATCTATCGCGTTTTTCTTAGTTTGAGCCATATTCAAATGTAAATATTAATTTTGATATATTTAAGCATAAATGTTAAAATTTTATACACTTGCAACCTTTTAATACACTTGTCGTATAATTACCAAAAATAGACAGTTTACCGATTTAAAAGCATTAACCCACTAAAATAAAATAAATTATGTTAGAAATATTAAAATACACACTAAGCGGATTCTGGATTTTCTGCGGGTCATACATTATGATTGCCATGATACTATATTTTTTAGTGAACGGAGTTGTAAAGTTATTTGCGCGTTTCTTTAGAATGATTATGGTATGCTTTAAAGGATGGCCACCGAATCACCTTGACGCTGATGGAGACTGGAATAAATAACCCCCCTAAAGAGAGATGAAAACATTAACCAATAAAACTAAATGAGATGAAAGTAAGCGAATTGAGAATAGGCAATTATTTAAATTATTACGGACAGGATGTTATTGTTAGGCAGATTTTTATAAACGAAGACGTTGAATTAGGCTATTTTACTGATAGCATTGGTTTTATAAGGAAACTAACAGAAAGGCATTCCCCTGATCCAATCCCGCTAACAGAGGATGTTTTGGTAAGGTGTGGATTTACAAGAAATGGAAACGAGTTCACTAAGGATGACTGGATGATGGGTCTTTCTTTTGATGAACCGTATAATGATTGGCATGTTTACGAATGCAGAGATTCATTTCATTTGACCACAATTAAACGCCTACACCAGCTCCAAAACCTATACTTCGCCCTAACCGGCCAGGAGTTGATTTATGAATTTAAATAAAACCAAGTAAGTAACAATGGATATAGAAACAGTAGAAGATTTAAGCAACTGGATTGCTGACAAATTAGGAGTTTACGGGGCCTGCAAAAGCGAAGACCCTGACGGTTGCGAAGCCTCAGAAAAATCATTTTTTTGCTGTCGAGTTGGCTTTATGATGGCAATGGAAGACCGTATAAGACAAGTTGTTGAGAACGATAAAATTATAAATGAAATTAATAAAAAAACTTAACCAATGACTAACACCACACAAACAATCCTACTTCTCGAGTCGGGAGACTTGGAGGTATATGACTATAAGAGGCCTGAAAAATCAGACGGACTATTAGATAATTTTAACGCCGTGTATAGCCAATGGCTCTCAACCAAGCGAACCGTTAAGATGGGGCAGGGGGAGTCCACTAAGTTGTACGTGTATCTATTTAATATGGATATTTCCAGCCATTCCCCCATCGACGTGTCCGACATTGTGGAGGTATTGCCAACTATATGCAGCGGTTTCGGCGAATGCACATGTGATCATTTGGGCTACTTCAAAGAGCCTGTGAGGGAGGGGGAGAGTCAGATGGATATGCTTTATGACTTGTTTGAAATGAGAGATGATGAAAGGAGTTTTACTTATATTTTACAACACTTTACAATTAATCGCAAATAACATGAGCAACGAGAAAACAATCGAATTAATCAAAGGCCGCATTATGGATGAATATCGAAAGCATCCAGACCTAGACTGGGCTGAAATAGCTGCCAAAAAAATTTATAGTCAATGGAATGCTTTTTATGAAGCTACTATTGAAGAGGCTAAAGTAGCTCATAATATGGAGATTCAATCCCTCCAATCCGAACGGGATAGGCTTAGGGAGGCTTTGGAGAAGATTACCAAGACACCAAAAGACACGGCAGCTTATCATTACGCTACGCAAGCCTTAATCAAAAATTAGGTAGAAGGAATAGTATTAACGAGTAAAAAAAATAAAAATGAGTAAGGAAAAATTATATTTTGAAAACGAAGACGATACATATTGCCGCCCGCTAGATTCGTTTATACTAAACGCTAATATCGAAGGATTAACAGAAATAACTTTGTTTGAAGCTGTTGAAGATAAAGACATAAAGGACATGATTTTCTGTTCTTTTTTAGGAGAAGTAGGTGAACGTAACGAATGTACAAAAAGGAGTTGTTCGTCTTATGAACCTAATAAAAGTGGACGTGGCGTTTGTTCACACAGGGGTAAACTTTATTTTCATGGAGAAAAGGTAACTATTAAAATACCCAATATACAGGAAGCTGTTGAGGCTATTGACAACACCCTAACCAGAAAGGAGGGGAAGGATGGAGAGTAGAAAGTTTTTAATGAGAAAAGGGGTTAGGTCTATTGGTCAATTAATGGTAGCAAATGATGTGGTTAAAATAATTGACGAATACTCCCAACACCTCCACGACAGGATTAAGGAGTTGGAGAAGGAAGTGGAAATGAAACAGAAAGCAATTGACGCATTATTAGACCCTAAATTTTAACCCATGATTAAGACAGAATTAGAGCCAGAAGATTTAAGATTTATTATTCCTGAGCTTTGCGTGTTTTGTAAAACACCTACCAGATATTGGCATCTCAGAACTAACCAGCCTGTTTGTAGACCGTGCTCAAAAATTGAAAAAGTTAAAAACATACCTAAAAAATAAACAATGAAAACACAAGACGAAATAAACAAGGCGGCTGAGAATTATGCACCTCACGATGAGTATCATGGAGCTACTTATCAGACAAATTTATTAATGAAACGCCAGGGGTTTGTTATGGGCGCAACCTTCGCCAACGGTTACTCAGTGGAGGAGATGTGCGGATTTGCTGAATGGGTTAACGGCAATACATATAAGGCAAGCAATAAAGAATACATGCTTATCGGAAAGGATGAATTAGGCACATATCGAATTACAGACCTCCTAAAACTTTACAACGAACGGAAATGAGAGATAATAATTTTAACTTTGTGGAATGGAAAAATTAGAGCCAAACTTACATCTAAAAAAAGAGCAATTTACCGAGTGGAATGAATCTGTTACGCAACAACAAAGCACAACTGGTTTTTTTAAAACCACTTATTCTTTTGAGGGTAAAATTTATTTAAAAAAAGACATTATTGAAAGACTTGAAAAAGGATGGAAAGACAGATGGATATTACTTGATGGCCATAGGTATAATTCATACAGGCCATCTTATAGTTTAATTGACCTTGAAAAGAATTCTGGTACAATGGTTAGATTAATTATGACTAGAGAGACCGGCTATGATTAACCACCACCCCCGTTCCATTACCTACTATAAAATTGTGAAAAGATGAAAGATTATAATAATTGTTACGGATTACCAAACGAAAAAACCATGAAAAAAGAAAATTTAAATTACGCTACTCTAGTAAGTCCAGATAAAAAATATCCAGTCACTTATACAATTAAGCATGATGGAACTAAGGTTTACGAAAACACGTGGATTCTTGGTAAAGATTTAACTGAAAATCAAATTAAACAATTGATTCATTTTAATACGCCGTATCCAGCAATAGAAAATCCAGACATAACTCATTTACAAAGATTAATCGAAAACAAAGAGGCTTTTATCGAAACATTGGAAAATAAAATAAAGGAATATGAAAACAGACACAAAATCTAAAATCGAACATTGGTCTAAAACTTTGACTGAAAGAATAATGGATAATCAATTTTTTGAAAAAGAAGAAATTGAAAATCTACTTAGAATTTATCTGCCAATGGTTTTAAAGAACTTCCTTGAACCGCACGAAAGCTCTTTGGTAAGACAGATTGAGCAAACAAAGCTAAAACTGGCAAATTGCCAAGGGGTAAATCAATTGGAAATTCAAAAAGAACTTACCATACTAAACGCTCAGCGAGGCAAAGAATTTAATTTATATAATTCTGTTAAAAAAATTGTCTCTCAGGATTTGAGATACAAAACACTCCACGATGTTGTATTTGAAAAATTAGGAAAACAGGAAATGAAGCAAATACAAAAAGAATTTAATAAACGGCTAAATAACTAAACCAAATGCAAGAAGCAATTAACCACGCAAAAGAATTGATAGATTGTCAAAATGAAGTCGACTCTAAGGAATTAGAAAGACACATGGACAGATTAAAGCCAGACATAAATAATCTTTTACACATGTATCTTCCCGAAGAAATAACGGTAAAAGAATCTGAAATCCTCGCCATGCTGATTAATGAAATAATTTGGAATCCACGAAGGTTTTTAGACGCAAAATAAGAGCTATCCCCACCCCCGTTACATTACCTACTATAAAATTGTGAAAAATACTAAATGTTAATTATGAAATATCCCCAACCTTGGGGAGGACAAACGAAGCTTTTGCAACTTACCTTTGACCAAACTTAAAAACAAATAATATGAAAACAGAATCAGAAAAAGGAAAATTAGCAATTGAAGCGCTTAACTCAATTACAGAAAAGTCAGTAATGGAACCTATCTATAACTACATAGCTGAGTTGCAATGGAAGGTTGAGCAATGGGCTAAGATCAATGAGCAGAATCTTAAGCCTCAATTAAAACCGGATTCAAAGAAAACTTTACAAGACGCCCTTTCTAAAATTATCGAAGATGACGCTTTATTCATCGGTAAAAGCATTCTTAAATGGGAACGTCCGTCAGATGAAAGTATCATCCACCAAGTAAAAAATGAACTACTTTCCAGCCCTAACTTTTGGGTAAGCCAAACCAATCTTAGCGGCTCAGACTGGCTTAAAATATTCCAGTACTTACAAATGAATGGTTACGAAATTAATACACTTTATTAAGATGGAAAATATAACCATAACAATAACCAAAGACCAGTTGTCTGACTTAAAAAGTATCAGAAGCTACTTTGGAGAAAACGACGAAACAACATTTGAACACAATGCTTATACAGTAATTAATAACATTATAACACAATGTCGTGTTATACAAACCTCTGGGACGGGAGAAAATCCGAACAAAAATAATATGTGTACAGAAAGTAGTCAGGTATGTTTTCCTGAATTTAATTCACAAGATGAGCTGATTAAAGTAGCGTTTGACGTTCCAGCAAAACTATACTGTAACAACGGTGTAGCAGACGGATTCGAGCTACCAAGCTCTCTGAATCAAGATGGCGAGTTAGTTATAACCCTGAAAATCAAAAAAGACCCGTTGATTACGTTTGAAAAAATTGAAACTCAAATTAATCATGTATTCGACATTTCGGTGAGTCAACTAACAGCGTTGGGAGTTGATGAAAACACTAAAATTAAATTTGAGTATGTAACAGATGTAACTCCATCAGAAAGAACTAAATGGAAATATGTTTGCACCACGAGATGTTGGACTACAATTTACGGGCAGTACATTTGTGAAACAAAGTGTTTCTGGGTTGCAGATGTTCGAGAATTTGAGAATGATTTTTGTATGTAATAATTTAAGAGGCGGCTAACAACCGCCTTTTTTACCTTACATCCTGACCAGCAATAACAGCCGCTTCGAGGGTGGCGAATATTAAATATTGAAAATATGACAAACATTATTAATAAACAAAAACAAATTTGGTGCTGGTCAGAAAGACTATTTTACATTTTTTCAGACGGAACTATTTATGAATGCGCATGGATGTATAGAAAAAATGGTTACAATCATTACGTTCCTTATCCAAAGGAATTAGGAACAGCAGTAGCTAGATTTATTTGCAAAAGTAAAGTTGATAAAGTTGCCAGCGTTGGAAAGCATTATTTAGTAACGCACTCTACCTCGATATTCCCATCACAACACTGCCACCCGTAACATTCCCAGCCGTAAACCCGTGAAGGAATCCTTTAAAGTACCCCCTGCGAACTCGTTTACCAAAGTACTTAACGGTGTCGGACATGGCAGATTGGAGCATGTTGACATTCGTACTATCCCCCCTATACGCACTACGCCAATACGTTATTGCCGTGTCTTTGTGAGCGCTGATAGTTTCAAGGTGACAAATGTAGTCCGACTGAGTATTGAGAGCGCTGTCGCAGTTTTGCACACACTCCCTGGTTATGGTATCGTGTATAGCTTTCTCTCGGTAAACCTTCCACTTGGTAACGTAATGCGTTTGGATTGAATCTTTGACCTTGCCGATATCTTCAAGTTTGGCGATCTCATAGCCCTTATTATAACCTAGCTTAGCTATGCTGTCGGAGTTGATTAGAGCTACTGGCAACGGTTTAGGCTGGCACGTTTGGAATGACAGGATTATGAGTAGGATGGCGATTGCGATGTATGGTAAATATTTCATACAATAAAGTTACAAAAATATTTTGGTGGATTAAAAATAAGTAGTTATATTTGCCGTATGAAAATTAATAATTTATATTGTCTCCTATCATTTAGTTCGTTGTTACACAACGTTACCGGGGATTCTATGAATTAAAAATAAAAATATTTAATTTACCAAGGCCTCGGATTAATTTCTGAGGCTTTTTTATTTGCCCCTGTTGCGCAATTGGTAGTCGCGCCTGATTTAGGATCAGGAATGGTCACAGTTCGATTCTGTGCAGGGGTACAAATGCGCCGGTAGTGCAATCGGTAGGAGACAAAGGACTTAAAATCCTAACAGTGTGGGTTCGAATCCCACTCGGCGTACAAAAGGAAGATTAAACGGATAGGTGTCCGTAGTTGTTTGCTAAACAAACTGAATGTAAAAGTTTGGGTTTCGAGTACTCAATCTTCCGCAAATGTGGTCTAAGCTAACTAGGTAGAAGCATCAGTTTGAAAAACTGGGGGATTTGGTTCGATACCAAAAGATCACACATAAGGCTTGTAAGACAAATGGATTGTTGACTGTCTGCAAAACAGTAGTAATTGGTTCGATTCCAATATAAGCCTCATAAGGAAAGTATGCCTATGGTAGGCGACTAGTCTTGAAAACTAGGATACATCGTAGTTGGTGAGGGTTCGATTCCTTTACTTTCCGCAAAAGGGATAATGCTCAGGGCAAGCTGGACGGTCTGTAAAACCGAACCACATGAAGATCGTGACTTCTCTATCCCACAAATTCAAACCGCCCCTGCGATAATTAACAATAAATATTTGGTGGATTGTTTCATAATTTGTAGATTTGTTTAGTCAGAGAACGCTGATGATACAACCCTCATCACTTAGATTAATTTCGGTAAGTAGCGTGACCTAGTCTAATTAACCAACTGTAAAAGGTTGGTTTTTTTTATTTAACTACTCTTTTTTGTTTCTTTGGATTTCCATCCAGTTAGCTAAATCAGCGTCGTGAACGAGCTTTAATGACTCCTCTGCTGATAAAGGATTCATCCCTTGTTCTTTGTAAAGCTTCTCTGTGTTTTCAAAGCTTATTCTTCTTTCTTCGCTTAGCAAGTAATGTCCAAAACTTACTAGGTCTTTTTTGTTGTAATACGTAACCATTTTTCTTTATTTTTCAATAGTTATTTTGCCTACTCTTTGAAGGATTTTCGGCGTACTCCTATATCTTTATTCACACCCACCACCAAACCAACAACACCGCAGCGATTAGGAAGGGGAGGTATTCATTCCGGTTTGTTCCCACCATTCTTAAACTTTATAATTTGCTCCACTGTTACGATACCAAGACACAACAAAGCCAGTACTTGCCATGCGTAAAGAGCGTGTAATTTAGCGTCTACCCGCAAAGTGTATGTAATGTAAACGCCTACAATTATAGAAGCCAAAGCGGTTAATTTACGGCCTGAATAACCTAACGTAGTGTTATCAAGCGATGCGAATAGTTTTGTTATAAATGGGAATTTCATATCAATAAGCCTTAATGATTTCTAATTCAAAGTCTTCGTAATTCATTAATTTCTCAAATGCAGCAATAGTATTACCGCTGTGAGTAACGTCACTTAAACCGTCTGCGTTAATGTCTTTATGAGCGTCACCAAGCGCAATGCAACCACGTAATTGAGACACGTAATTTGCTGAATGAATACGAACTCCTGCACGTCCTGGAACGCCTGTTACCTCATAAGTCTTAATCTTAAATGATGGCGACATAGTGTATTTACAGGTGTATTTACCCGGATTAAAAGAGCTGATAGATTGAGCGTTATTTTTGTAAGGCAGTTCTAATGTCCGGCATACGAATAACACGCCCGTTTCATCGGTTACTATTAACACACCAAGTGATTGCTTAGTATTGTCGAGTGTTCTAAAGCATTGTACTTTTTTCATTATCTTCTCCGTTTAGTTTGTATTCTAACTTCGTCCGGCCTTACAAAGGCGTTTGGGTTAATTTGTTTAACCTGATCTTGCACGTCTTCAACCATTGATCTTAGTTGTGATAATTCATTTGATAACATTTGCTTCTCAAATTTATCTGAGATAATATGCTCGTCAATTTTTTTAATTACTTTTTCAGTAGTTTCATCAATCTTGTATTCTAATCTTTGCCATGCAGCGCCAACAAAAAAAGCCCAAATAACAGCCTTACCGATTGTTTTCACATAAGTGTTTTCTAAGATATTATTTTCTTTTTCTATAAGCATAAACAAGTGAAGCTATAAGTGGGCAAGATATTAAAGTTATTTTGTATAAATTTTCACTGTAAAAAGGCATTAATGAAAACCTTGCAAGTACATCAACAATGCAATAAAGTATTCCTGTGTAAATAAAAAAATCAGTTACATCAATGATCGTTTTTAATGCCATTGCAATAAACAAGATTAAAATTATTACCGCCCAGATACCATGATGTAAGGTGTCCATGGGAATAAAAATATTCCAATCACTGGACGCTCCCGGATATTTTGCATTGCAAATAAAGAAATTACTTACATACAAAACGAGGCTTAATATTACAAGTGATAGTTTTATCATTTGTTTGTTGGCGGGTAGTTGTGATCAGGATTTACCGTTTCCAGATAAGCCGCCAATTGATCAGTAAGCTCTGTTTCTTGTGCCGCTGTTAGCGTGTCGTTTTCGTTCGTGTAAAACGTTGCTACCTTGTCGGCAAGTCCGTTTAAAATGTTTGTTTTTGTCATAATAATTTGTTTTAACTAAAAATTGATAATCCTCGTGAAGTAAAAAATGTGTTTAATCTTGCAGCTACATTTGTTTTATTTATTAATCCTGAGCCAGCGATAACCGTTCTGCATATATCCAAAGTAGTTCCTACCGGCCCGAAAAAACCAGTATCGTCATTTATTCCACATGCAAATAAATCAAAATTAGACATGCCTGAAGATACAGTAGTGTTATTTGCTCCATTTGTCAAGTTAATACTACCTTGGTTAGCGTTGGACGACGTTCTTTGTTGTGTTATAAAATAAGGAACACTAGAACCTGATTTTGCGAATGTTGTATTAGTGGTTCCTGAAGCTGCGTTTAACACTCTTCCCTGAGTTCCTATCAATGGAGATGTGAGTGTTCTCGATATAAAACACTGGACATCTGGATTAGACCATGAGCCTAATACTGGGTGTGTTATTGCGGTGTCAGTTGTTGTGTTTCCGTACATCATTAACGAAGACGAGTTTTGAGTGTACTTTACGCCATCATCAACTGGATTCCATTTACAGTCTATTACTCCAGATGCATTACCATTAGCACCATTCGCATCTAATACTAAAGCTGAACCAATTCCTAAATTATCATTTACCATAATATCCCCACTAGTAGACTTAAACGGAGTTAACCGCTGCTCATCTGTTTCGAGCGCAGCAAACATAGCAATAAAATCAGACTCCCCCCAGTCCCCATCTGTATTCATCCCGTCTGCCATTGTCTGCAAATCAGCCCATAATCCTGCACTTGGCTTCACTGACAGTAAATCGTACCACGGTTGCAGTACTGAGACGGTAGGAGCTGGAGAACCTTGGCCCCCTGAAAAAACTACTCTTCTATTTACAATTGGATTAGGCATTAATCTTGTAGTATTCCAATGTTTGCAGATAATTCATTTGCTCCATAAGTCTTAGTGTCTCTTGATACAAAAGCTACCCAAATATGAATTTTATCAGAAGAAGAAGCTGATTCATTGTTATTAATCGGAAGTCCAACACCTGTTTTAGTGGCAATACTACTATCATTAAAATCAGCATAATCAGTAGAGGCTATTGCTACATTGCCAATTATTTTAGGTAAATCAGCATCAGCAATATCTAAAGCTGAATTGTCAGTAAAAGTAGTGGCGGTTGGATTTGAGTTAAATATTACCACACCCACAGCACCGTCTTGCTTTGCTAAATCACCTAATACAACGGATTGTAATATCCCCGTACCATAATGTTTTGTAAAGACTTCCAGCTTAATAGGATTGCCAGTACCCAATACATCTCCACTAGCATAAGCAGCAGCTTGTACTGCAATTTGAGAACCTGTAATTGGCGTAACTAATGTTTTACCGCCAACGCCAGCTTTATTTAAAGCGTTTAAAGTTCCATTAAAAATATCTGATATGACACTCATTTTATTTTTATATTAAAACAAGCGGTGTTTTAAGCCGCCTGTTTAGTTATTAATTAGAAAATGGAGTTGCAATTGTTCCGGTTCCAAGTGTTACGCCTGTTACCATCCATTGAGTGCCTGAAACGCATACAACCTCTACCCATCCGCCAATCAAACCACAAGTGGTAGTAGCGTTTAGGGTAATTGTTTTATTAGCAGTAGACACACCAAAAAAAGCATCGTTAACAACTCCGGGAGCTTGAATAGTACCATATATGCCTCCCAAAAATACATCGGTTCCGGTAGTGTTAATAACATAGCCCACACTTGTACACGAAACGGCTACTTGAAATCTATAACGTATTCCAATATTAGTTGTTGAACAGGCTGGTAATGTAACTGTAACCCCGTCTGCTTTAGCTAAAGCTATTACGCTACCACTTTGTGCGGCGGTAGGAGCCAAAGTGGCACTCCCAGCAGATATAATGTGAGTTTTAATTGTAGTGCCATTTCCGGCAGTTCTTTCAGATATAATATCCGTAGTTATACCAGTAGCGTTACTGAACGTCTCAGTGCCAGTATGTGTATTATCGCCCGTAAAGGCGTTGTTGTTGTCTAATATGTCAGTGGTAATACCATCCTGAACCAACTGTTCTACTTGACTTAAAGTTGTCAAATCATTTGGACTAACGGCTTCTAAAGCATTACCAAAAATCAATCTTTGATTTCCTGATAATACCGCCTTGTTTCCTAATTTTTGTAAATACATGATTTTTAATTTTTATAACCAAGATGTTATCTCGATCTGATTAATTAATTTGAAAAAAAGGGGCTTTTTACACCCCTTCTATATTTGATTAGGCAATTAAACCTATTGTTGGAACGCAGAAGAACTCGCTGATTGTTACAGCAGGGTCACCACCACCAATGTTAAGGTGTTGATAGAATCCAATAAACTCATCACCAGCATCTAACACTAAAGCAGTTGTACCAGCAGAGTAAATTGGATAAGATACTCCATTAGCCCAAGTAGTAACATTACCATCAATATCCACTTTAATCATAAGTAAAGAACTTACAGTATCAGCAAAATTAACAGCAGTGTCAGTAGCTACGGTTGCATCGTTATTTAAAATGCCAAAAGTAGTAATTGAATCACCGTCAGCGGCAGCGCCGCCAATAGCAGCTAAGTCAGTGTAATCATTGTAATCAGCAGTATAAACAGCTTTCTTACGAATACCTAACAAGAACTGAGTGTCAGTCCAGTCGGCAGCAACCACACGAGCAACTGCCATATACTCTGATTTACCAACCACAAAAGACTGATCGCCTAAAGTTTGTTGATTAGCAGAAGTATGAGAGCCTTCACTAGCAGTATCATCCTGATCTAACAACAAACCAGTAGCACTTAAAACAGGAGCTACAATTGTTTGAGTTCCGATATTAGTACGGTTTAAAGACGTGTAACGTCCCATTTGCCATCCTAATGTATTAGCTGTTCCGGTTGGAGCTGCACCAAGTGGGTCTTGAAATACTAAAGGCTGATCGAAGAACTCAATAACAGCAGAAGCATCATCTACATATTCCTGAAGCATTAATTTGTGCATAACACGCTCAAATGCTTTAAATCCTGATAAGTTGGTAGTTGCAGTACCAGTACCATTGTCTACGAAAATAGTAGATAATCTGTCTTGGTAAGCTAATTGACCACCAACAGCAATTGCAGGAACAGCTTTTAATGAAGTGATAATAAAACCATCATAGTTTTGACCACTTACAGCAGGAAGTCCAGCAGTAGTTACAGGAGGCGCTTCAAGCACACCTGATATTAAATTACCAAACACAAATGATACGATTGGATTTTGTAGTAACAACTTAGCGCCTGTACCATAAGAGTACACAGCAGGAGTTGTAATAGCGGCTAAATCGCCAGCGAATCCACCGCCATCAGGATTAGCAATAGTGTAAACGGAGTTAATACCCTTTACGTTAGTCATTGATTGACTCCAAACAGGGTAATAACCACCATCATCAGTTACAGTAAAACCAGCACCGCCAGTTAATGTAGCCGCGGTTGCATGGCAAGTAGGGTCTGCATTAATCTTAGCGATTAACTGTAAGTTGATATACTCACGCTGTAAAGCAGCATTTGCACCTTCAACAGACAAGTCATTACTTGTTTTGTATCTGTAAATTTTTGGTGACTCTGTGTAACTTTGATCTACACGAACTGGGTCATAAACTACCACCTGATAAAGCGTAGCTGCTGCCGGTGTAATAGAAGAGGTTGTTACAGTAGATACCTGAACAACCTCTGCCTTGTAAATTGATTGGTAGATGCCTGTAATATCTTTTTTAGATATAGACTTCAAACCTGCGACTTGGATAACCCTGCCGCTGCATTGCACATCCGTAGCCGCAGAGGTACGGAACAATACCGATTCTTTAATTTGTCTGCTCATTTTGATAAATTTTTAATTGTTTATAATGATTAAAAGTAATTACAATTACTCAATTACAAATCAATTTGTTGAAAACTTTATAAAAATAGAGGATAAAAAACGCAACCTTACTGTTTTTGTGCTTCAGATTCGATAGCAGCGGAAGCATCAAACATACCAATTACCTTCAGTAACTTCTCACTTGCCATTTTACAAATGCGTTCGTGAACCTTTGCGGGCAGCTCTAAAGCCACTGTATTACTAACCGCAATAACACTTCCAGATGTTAGTGCCGCACCTGTTCCTGTAATAACAGCCCCCATATAATACGTTACACCCGCATATACACTTGTTTCTAAAGCGTAATAAGTGATTGCATTAGTGAGTGTACCGCCGGTATTAATAGCCTGATTGTCTTGACCGATAGAGAAAGTGTTAGGTATTTTTAAATAAGTAAGCAATGCAGAGCTTACCGTTCCAGTACTTCCGCGCCACAGTGTAATTGAGCTTGTCGATTCATTAAAATAACCAAGGTCATTCGCAGGGTGTTTAAAAGAATCTTCTAACAGTGGACCTATCTCGTTAAACGAAGTTGGCCTTGCGTAATACGTTATACTTGAAATAGTATACTGTAAAGAAATAAATGTATCGTAATCAGATGGAAGGGTAAGGCTTGTAGGAATAGATGTATAATAAGGAGATGTTACAGCAGTACCATTTGAAATAGTTGGATTAGATGTTTTAATTAATGGATATAAATTATCTCTTATTCTTTGTACCCATTGAAAATTCTCTGGGTTACGCTGATCTTCATATCCCATTTCCTGACTTATAAATTCAAACATAGAATCATTTACCGCCATGTTTATCTCCTGAAAAGTAAAACGGGCGCTTCTTGTAAGGTCTATATAAAACTCTATTTTCTGTTTAATCTCTATACTATTCATCAGGTATAATTTTTAATAAAGATAAATAAAAAAGCCGACTTTTTACATCGGCTTAATTTTGTTTAGTTATTTGCTTGTCGATTTGTCTCAGCTATTTTTTCTTTCAATTTCTGTTTCCTTACATCCATTGTATCATTACGACCAATTAAATGAGGAGATTTAATTAAAAGTCTTTTAGCCTCAGAAATAAGCTCTGCAAGTTCAGGGTCTTCATTAGCAATTATAGCATCAGATTTGGCTTCTAAAGCCTCTTCATTAACTTGTGCTAATCTAGCCTTCATTTCTTCCATCTCCTTTCTCTGACGCTCTATAATGGCATCTTTCTCATCTTTAATTACAGGAGGTTTTGTATCAAAAGCCTGAGTGCTTGAATCCTGAATTTTACGAGACTGAATATCAATAGAAGTTAAAGTAGAAGGGTGTGCTTTAAGATAACCAACAGCTTCTTGTTCACTATGACCTAATGTAAGTCCATTAAAATTAATTCCAGCGTTTAAGTTTTCAGTTAAGATGCCAGTAGATAAACCACGTTTCAATGTGATTAATTCAACTTTAGAATCACTGTTATAAACATCTAAGAATCTCTCAGCTCCAGTTTTACCATTTACCTTCTCAGGATTTTCAGCGAATTTAATCACTTCCATTTCAAGTTGAGTGGTAGAGTATAGTTTAGGGTCAATACCTAAAGCCATAGCCATTCCCAATAACTCTTCACCGTGTAAACTTTCAGCAATTTCACCTGCTTTGCGTTTAGACTTACGATTTTTAAAGAACTCAGTTGCCTGTTTTTCTTTATCCACAGCTTCGTATACAGTTTTAGATTGTGTTTGAAAATTAGGAGAGCCTTTTAAGAATGGTCCGTATTTAATACAAATCCATTTCAAGCGCTCTTTAGGGATAGATAAATCTAAGAACTCAGCACCACGAATAATAAATCTTTCAAATTCGATAGACTTATCCTTTCCGCGATAACCGGGCATTGGAATGCCAATTAGCCAACCAGTGGCTTTATCCCGAACGCATCTGAATGTAACTTCATTTTGATGGCGTATGGCATTACCCATTCCCTTTGCTATTTTTAAAGGAATGATCTCAATAATACCCTCTCTTGGAGCATACATCTCATTTTCAATATTCATAATCTTTATATCACCTCCATTACCATCTGTAACCGTGATATATTCTACGCCCTCTTTGGCAGTTCTACCGCCAGAATTTTTTACCGTAGATAGGTTAAAACCTTGTGTTTCCATTTATTGTTTATTTATTAATTAATTAAAAAAAAGAAAGAGGGCTTTTTACACCCTCTTAATTTAACTAGGTTGAAGGATAGATAATACCACAAATTTGTGAATTATAGATATTAAGCATATCCTGTTTAAGCACTGCGTAAGTCTTAGCATCTTCCTGAGTAATGATAGCTTCAGGAGCGCCAGTCATACCGTTTAAGGTAGCTTCCACCATACTTCTATCAATACCGAAAGCTGCTTTATGCAACACTTCCATATTCATATTAGCTTCAGAACCTAAAGGCAATACGAAAATAGTACCTGATAGAATTGAGTTACCATCAGAACCAATTTCAGCAGCCATTAACTGATCGTCAAACAATGGGTGTAAACAAGCGATAATGGTGTTGCCAGCGAAGTTGATTTTAGTGAAGGTGTAACCTGCATTAATTTCAGAACCACCAGCAGCAGAACCATCATTGTTAACAGCTTGCATTAACTGTACATTTTGATTTCCTAAATGTGCAACTGCTTCTGTTTGGAAATTGTAATAACCAACAGTACCCATTACAAACAACCAAGTATATCCGTCCACTAAATCTCCTTTTAATTGGAGTGCCTTCATCATATCCTTGTAATCATCAATAGTAGGCTGTCCGTTAGTTCCACTTCCGTAGATAACATTACCACCGGCAATTTGCTCTTCAATACCGTCACCCTGAATAATAGGACGACCAGTTTCGGAATCAATCAAATTAGAAGTGGTAGCTAAAGTTCCATCAGAGTTCTTCATAGAAGACACGCCAAATATTTTAGCGCGTTCGTTCTGAACAGACATTTTATTTTTTAATTGAGCTACTTCTTGATACATCCAACCTTTACCCTCTACTCCATCAGTACCCATGTAATTCAACCATAATACCTGTGTATTAGCATCGCCAGTGATAGAGATACTTTGACGTTGAATAGTCATGTGATTAATGAACATATCAGGAAACTTAGAATAACCGTAACCACGAAGTGATTGTTCTCCAAAAGTTGTCCATGAAGTGAAACAGGTTTTAGTTCCAGATTGAGGAGCTACCCAAGTTGCGTAATCAAAAACCTCACGTGAAGGTGATTGAAAGTCATACAGGAATCCGCCAGCAGATTGACGAGGACCATTCATTACGCGGGCTACCTTACGGCCACCATAAAATGTAACGTTATCCCCTTTATCTACATTAGCATCTAAAAGTTTTAAAGTGAATTTACCATCTGAGCCAGAAGAACCTACTTGTCCTAAGATAGTAGCTACCCTTTCAGGACGACCCATAATACGAAATTGATAAGCGTCAGCTCCAATTCCTTTTCCTTTTGTCTCTACGTTAGGAATACGTGTTGGTTTAGTGTACTTAATACCATAAGGAGTTACTGCTCCAGAAGTAAAAAGAGTTGTCATTTGTCTTTTTTGAACAAAGTCAATCATTGGGCGAATTTGAGGATAAGCCGCTTGGTTGGAGATTAAGTCATACTGAGACACACACTCTGATGAGAATTGTCCAGTTGTAATCTTAATTTGACCGGGATTCATAGCCATAATTTTTAGTTTTTAAGAGTTAAATAATTAACCATGCTTCCCTTAATGAGTTATTCAAAAATTGGTATATTCTTGAATGGTGATTTGTCTTCTTGGTTATCTGCTGCTACAACTTGTTGCCTACCTCCAGCATTTGGATTTTTAGGTGGCACATCTGATAGTTTACGAACGATCTCTGCTTTGCCATCTTCTTTCGCCTTGGAAAGTGCGGTTTTAGCAAATTTATCCCCCGATTCCATCAAAATAATAGCTCTTACTTTTGCCTGAGCGGGTGACAATACCTCATTATAAGCACCTTTATTGTACTTAGATAAGATTGCCTCTTTATATTCTTTAGATAAAGTGACTCCCATAAAGGCTTGCTCATTGGCAAGCGCTTCTTTAAATTGTTTGTCAACCTCCATCTTTTGTTGTAAAGCGGCTTGTTGTTTCTGCTCTGTATATTTCTGAACTATTTGTTGTTGCTCTTGTAATATTTGTTGCTTTTCAGCAGTAAGATTAGCTCTTACTATGTTTGCTTTTACCTCTAATTTGGAAGGCTCTAAAGCTAATTCTTCCATTTGTGTTTCAACCATTTCTTCTGTCCAGTTAGGCTGAGCCGCCAAAGCAGCCCTTACTAAACTCTGAGAATCCATGGCTAAATATTCATCCTGTGCTTTTGTTGGATTTAATGCAAGTTCTTGTGGAACGCCCATTTCAATAAGCTCAAATGCAGTAGCAATTTTAGGGTCTAAAGTAGCAAAGAATTTCTCTTTATTAGCAGTAGCAATTTTATCTACTTCTGCCTTTGGTACAAAGTTTTCTTTAAATGTTTTGTGAAACACCTCAAATGATTCTTCCGGCACCTCAAAACCTAAATCGGCAGCAAGGGCTTTAAATGTACCATCTTCATACTGAGCGGGAGCATCTTTAATATCCTCTGCTGTTAATTCCAATACTTCTGTATCAGTTTTAGCCTCAGGGGTAGTTTCAGGTTTAGTTTCGGTAGCAGCACCTTCTGTCTTAGCATCAGGTTTAACTTCTATTGCAGGAGTTGTTTCTGATTCCGTAGAGGGAGTAGTAGTGTCCTCTGTTTGAATATCTTGTTTTACTTCCGCAGAAGGGGTAGGGGTAACTATTTCGACTAAATCTGTCTGCCCTCCTATTTTTTCCCAAATCGGTTTTACAGTACCAGACTGTGGCTCTTGGCCGCCGTTATTATTTGTTTCCATTGTCTATAATATTAAATTATAAGGTAAATTTAGTTATTTAACATTTGAGTTTTAATACCCTGTTGATAACTTTTATCAAAATAGTACTACTAAAACGCAACCTAAAGAAAAATCCCCCTAAAAACAGTCAAGTTTAATAGAGGGATTAATCGGGAACAAAGCATATTTTTATCTCAACTTTGTAAGGAAAATTAATTATTTTATTTCATTACAATATTGAAATTATAATGGGTTGTCGGGTGGTTGCGTTTTAGTAATAATATCTCCATTTATTTTTTGATTAAGTAATACAGAATCACTTTCGGCTTTTGCTCTATTCACCTCTATTTCAACTTGACCTTTAGTGACTATATTTTGTTGTTCCGCTGCTTGGCGATCTTCACGATCTTCTTTTGCTATTTGTAGCTGGGTTTCTAATTGTTGTTGTTGCATTTGAGCCATAGATTCCTGCTCCATTTGCTGTTGTTTTTCCATTCGTGCAGACATATCTTCCCACGCGCTTACTAAGAACTGTCTCTTCTGAGCAACTGTTTCAGCAAGCAATACATTTAAAGCATCCATCATTCGTATCTCTTTAGCATTCAAAGATACTTCCATCATTTTCTCAATCTTTCCGGCAATCTCCATATAACGACTACCATCTTCGATTTCAATGTTATAATCTCTGTAAGCTAAATCAACCGTTGCTTTTAAGAATGCAAATCTTTCAGCGCCCAACACTTGTTCGCCTTCTTCTGTTTTATAAAAAGCATACGATATTGCAGACTTATCCACAATAGCTTTCATCACTCTTTTTACAAACCCTGAATAGCCATAAAACAATGCCTCTGTAATTGTACGAGAATTAGCTATATCTGACTGTTGGGCAGTGGCGGTGGAACTAGCCGCTGTTATACCCTGCCTGTTCTCGTTAATGCCTGTAATTTGACTTATTTGATTTGAAATGTTTTGACAAAGTGTATCATAATAAGCAATGCTTTCTCCTATACCTAAATCCAACTGCTTAAACATCATTGCAGGGTCTAGCTGTCTACCACCTAAATTACCGGCAGCAGACGAATCGTATTCTAACACTTGATCGTTAGCCATACGATAATAAGTATCTTTAAGACTATCTTTAGGTCCAATAGCCGACCTGTCAATAGTTAATATTTTACCAAATCCTTTAGCAAGCTCTCTGTTCTTTTGATACATTGCTATATCATAAAGATTATCAAAGTTCTCTATAATTTGTTGTAGCGAAACGCTTGTGCCATTAACCCTTCCATGTATGTAAGAAACATAAGTGGAAGAAAGTATCTCAGATGGATTATCAATACTTCTCTTTTTATTAGGGACTTTGCGCCTGTTAATATCAATTATACCGCCGATACGTGTAGCTTCATATCGCTGCTCCATGTATTTAGTAACAATTTGATACTCACCCTTAGCAACGTTTTTATCGTGATACTCTTTATTAGTTTCGTATTTAGTTGTATCCATCTCAAAAGTAAGAGGGTCTGGACTTGGGTCAATAAGAAGCTGAGATTGTGTTTTAGGAACTACTTTAGTGTACATTGGCGTAACAGAATCCCACTCTATATGAATAACATCACAGAGCAACTCTCCATTAACATAGTCCATATACCCCCTGCTTAATCCGCCGGAACCTATATAAGCATTTGGACTCTGCCTTGCAGCTTCTAATTTATCTCTATCTTCTTTACTTAAATCATAACGAAGTAATATCTCATGCACTGGCATTACCCTTCTACATCCACGAACCGGACTATGCTCAATATAATCATCTCCCTGTATCACTTCATAAATAGCATCTCTAGGGTCTATTTTATGAATCTCCACATCGCCCTTTTGATTTAATTCAATCATAAAGTGAGCATGATTAGTGATTTCACAATCCAAGAAACTTTCAGATAATTTCTTCTTAACATCTAAATGCACCACTGCTTTGTCAACAATAAGCTGCATCACATCTTCACATTTATCTTTGAACTTCATCTTTCCAAAGACATCATCATTTTCAGGTATCTCTATTCCCTCCATTACATCCACACCTGCTTTATCCTTAACGGCAGCTATTTCATTACGAGAAATCATTGCTCCTTTTAAGAAATAGAATTGCTCCATCTTATCAGTTACAGCTTCGGAATTAATAGTTGTTACGGTTGATTGTAATGGACGTTTTAGCCATTCACCTTGAAGAAGATCAATCTTGGTTCTGCCAAGTCTATAAGCTATAAACTTAGCTTTATTTTCTTGTCCGTATGTTTTGGTGAGCCATTCAATAGATAACGGGTCTTTAATGCCATTATAAACGTTATACAGACGAGTCATTCGCTGTCTTGCGTTGTTATAATTCATTAAAAGAGACTCGGAATACGAAAGATGAAGACTCATCCAGTCAAGAGTCTTACTAGACTCAGGAATATCTTGTCGAGGAAATTGATTACTAACCGCCATTTAATTGATAAATTCCATGATTTATACAATGGTAAATATAATTAAATTTAATTAGTAAACTAAAATAAGTTATTCAGGTTGTTTTCCAAACATCATTCCGAACAGATTAGAGTCTTGCTGAATGTTTTTTATAGGGTCAGCTTGCCTCACCATTTGACCATTACTAAACTTAGGGAGTGCAAATCTGTCAGGAATTTGATCGTCTTCTGTATTCTTAGGGGTCATATCATAACTTATGTCTTGCATAAGAGCAATCCCATAAGCATCCGCCAAGTCATTATCACTATCCCTAGCCCCCTCATCATAAGTTGAAATTTGGCTAATAAGCTCAGGGAACCATATTTTATCGCAATGGTCTATGACATGTGACTGCATTAACCCTATCATTTTAGGCTTGCTATAATCAGTTAAACGCACCCATTTAACGTGCATTTGCTCACTAGTTAATGACTCAAATTTTTTAGGTCTATCTGCTAAATACTGATAGCACCCAAAAAGCTCAAAATGCTTCATTACAGAGTCGGACCCTATGTCACCAAGTACGTTTCCATACATTTTATAATAAATAGATAACTGAATACACAGCTCATAAAACATTTCTTTTCTAGCCGGTCTACAACAAATAACCGCAACGGGTGTTTTTGTAACCCTATCAATAACACACATTCCGCCCAAAGATTTTGAGTTCTTAGTTTGATCAACATTGTACCCGTCTATCCCAGCGGAATACCTTCCAATATAATTATTAACAGGATGTCCTTCATCTAATATCCAAACACAAGTTTCTTGATCGTCATGCTTCTCTAAAACTTTCGGCTCAGGAGTCATTGTAGGCATTCCGTTTTTATCTTTTGCCCAAATAAATTTATACTTTGTCCATTTTGGATGAACTTGTCCGTCAAGTATGGCTTGTTGAGCGGAAAGTTTTTGTGAATCAAAATTATTTACAATAGTCTTAGCAAATATTTCCTGCTCATTTATAGGCTCGTTTTGTAAATGCTCGTAGTAATCTTGTTTGTCTGATTTAGTAATTAAGTCGGCTCTTTCTTTTAATATATTAGCTAAAGATGTTTCAATATCTTCAACGCCGATTAATTGATAAGGCTGATATTCTTTTAACAACTTAGAGTCTTTGGGAATCCTTCTTTTAGCCTCAGATGCCCCACCGTATATATTAAATCTTTGCGCTGGAATTAAAAATCTTATAAAATTATTAGTGTCAATAAAATTTTCTTTCTCATTTCTTGACCATGCCTTTTTAAAATCTTTAGAACCCTTATCCATTTTCCCACCTGTGCCATAACAGAAAGCGGAACCTATCTGATTTCCAATACCATCAGTTAATGCCGACTTTGTTCCGCGCCAAAATTCTAAAAACTTTTCAGTTTCACCAATCTCTTCAACAATAATATCTCTGTAATAATTTCCTTTAAATCCAGTAGCGTCAGTATGGATTGTTCTCGTATATATAATGTTTCTCGTCCCCGCTTGAACATAGGAGTTTAAATTATTTTTTTCACTATATCCAGCAATAATTTCATCATCATTGTTTAAATCTGGATTAGTATAAAATTCTGGCGGCAAATACATCCACCCATATCTTAATTTCTTTACAAAGTCATCAATAAAATCTTTCTTGCCAGAAGCTATACCAGCCTTATAGTCATAAGTAAACCTCCATCCATAATCTATAACCATCTTATGAGTGGCTTCTGATATACCTTTCCTACGGGCTTTAGGAATCATTAAATTTTTACCATAAGTCTTACAATACTCGATTAAATAAGCAAGTTCCATGTGTAAATCATCTATGTCAGGATTAATACTTCCACCCTTAACGTCCTGCATTACAGAATAGTTTAAATAGTAATAATAACGTCCGGGAATCCACCACCCACCAGTTTGATACCCGTTATGTATTCGCCTTAATTCCTCTTCCCAAAACGCAATATATTCAGGCGTTCCTATAACTTTTTTATCATATAAACTATCAGCGTATTTTGGTATTCCGAAAATCACTATTGGATTCGGACAAAATCCTTTTCCCTTTATATATGGAGGTCTATGCTCTGGATTACTTGGGTCAAAACCCATGCCTGTAAAAAATTTAAATCTTTGTGCCATGGTTATACTTTTTTGCCTATAATAGCGAAATAATGTTTCTTATTTGACATTGCCTTCTCTAAAAAAGACTTAATCTTACCTCCCTTTAATACACCATCATTAACAGTATCAGACAAAACCTCTGTCTGCATATCATTAATTCTTTTTCGAAGAGTACCTATTGCCTTATCTATCCTTTCAATGCTAGATGGATTATTGTCTACTTCCAACAACACAAGCATATCATCAATCTTCTTTTGATACTTGTTTATTGTTTCGATCTTAGGACTATATTGTAAAGAAATATAATCTTGAATCGCATTTAATATTCGAGTTGATTCTATAAGCTCATGCTCGTTTTCATCAAAAGCGTGCCACATTGCCTTCCTTTTTCGCTCGTGTTCCGGGAACTGTTTATATATCGAATTGTAATCAGCAAACAAAACAACATATAAAATCTCTTTTTCGTTAAGTGCCAAAAATGAAGGACATAATTTAACAACCTCTGGATGTAAAACAGCATTGTTTTTTGTGTCTACGTAAAATAAATAACTCATATATTCCCCCTGTTTTTAATAGCCTCTTTAGCTGTTTTGTAATACACTCTCTTGTGTGTGTCCACTTCCTGCATTAAAATATCAAGTGTAGATATACACAGCCTCTTAACTTCATCAGTGGTTAAGTTTTCAAACTTATTATATTCCCAGTATAAATTCTCTGCAAATTCATCAGGGCTTCCGCTAATTGGTGTTTTCATCAGGTATAAGTGTTATGGTGTATTTGTTTTCTCCGTCGAATTGCTCCCAGTATTTTCTCATAGATTCAAAATTAGAACCTATCTCCACTAATCTTTTATCACTAGAGCCAATGATTGTTCCCTTATAAACTTCTATTGTTACAGGAAGCCATAAATCATGCTCAGAGCCTATTCTGTATTTAGTTGTTTTTTCCATTAAAACTCCTCTTCATCTTCTGTTTGATTTATCATTACTGGTTCAACTATGTTTAATACTGTGTCCTTATACAATTCAAGTAATATCTTCACGTCATTCTTCATGTACATCACAGGAATCTTTCTGTGCTGCATCATGTCATTTGGCGGTATAAAGTGTATGTAAAGTTGTCTTACTTTCCTGCCCGTAAGCTCTTCAAAGAAATAAGCATAAATACTTAACTGCAAACTATACTTCACGTAATTACAGTCCTGTAAGTGATCTAATGGAGGGAACATCCTCTTCTTGTAATCACTAAAATAATATATACCTTTTGAAATATTTGTTTTATAATCCGCCAAATCCACTTCGCACTCTTTACGATTGCTAATCATACAAATCTTATCAGTAGTTCCGGCGATTCTATACTTATCATTGTAAAGACATATTTCATCATAAGACTGGTGATAAGAATTATATTCAGCAGTAATACTTTTAATAGCTTGTTCTAAATGAGCGTTAGTTTGTAGTATTTGACCAGTCTTATTGTAAAGCTCTAAAGCTTCATGGATATTAGTACCATGATCTGCGGCAGTCTTACCCTTACCTTTCCATTCAAGTTTAGTAGCCTCACTTGCTCTTTTATAAGCAATAGTATCTTCAAAACGCTCAGATAGTAATGATAAAAATCTACTTACTGATAAGTATTGATTACCATTACTACACTGATACGTGTGTGAAATAGGTTCCAGCACAACCTTATTAGGAAATAATGTGTGTGGGTTGCTCATTAAAATTGTTCTTCTTCGTTAGTAGATGGAGCTGTTTCTTTTACTTTCTTGTCTTTTTTAGGTTTTGATTCCGCCACTTCAATCTGACTAACTTCTTCAGTGATTTCAAATTCAGTTTTAAGCTCCTGAACAGCCGCAGTTACATCTACGCCATCATGGTCTAAGTCTTCATTGTGAAGGATTACGCTTCCAAAGTTTGTTTCAAGAAGTTTAGTTGCCCATTCCTTTAATTTCTCAGGAGAGAACTCCTTAATATCATCAATGGTGAGGGTTTTAGTTTTACCATCTTCTTTCACCTTAACGCTACCTTTCATTTCCAACCACTGCATCGCAGCTTCAATATCGTCCGCCTTTTTATTACCTTTCAAATACTCAGTTGTTTCCTCACAAATAGCATTCACTAAATTAAATACTTCGTCATACTGCTCATAGCCATCTTCGGCCTCTAGCTTATATGTCTTTAGCTTAATGTATTTGTCCGCTGTTGCAAGTTTTTCTCCGCTGAGTGTGATAGTGCCACCATCTAATTCTATGCAGTCTACGGTCGTTTCTAATAGATATTGAGCCATAATATTCATATCCATGTCAGAATTGATTATCCCGCAGATATTGAGCAGGTGCGGGCGTAAATCTTTAAATAGCTTCTGCATGCCGATGTGACAAGGATTTCGTGGGTACTTCTTGGTCAGCTCTTGCAGACCCTTGTCATTCGGCTCCAAAAAGAAAATCTCTGCGCCTTTTGCGCCATGCGCATTTAAACTAATTTTTTTGTAGTTCATTATATATCTGTTTTATTTGTTACTTACTTAATAGCATTGTTTATATCCTGCATTGCTTTTTTCTAAGCGTCCTCTACGACTGAATTTACAAAAGTATTTTTGTTAAACACTTTAGCCATCACTTCATTGATTAATTTCTCGCGAAATTTGTAGTGCATCTGCCAACGAATATAGTCGGCTTTAGTTTCTATTTTAGTGGTTGTGTATAGTATCATTGTTTGTGTTGTTTAAATCATTGTCATTAAATAAAAATACATCTTCACCGGAAACGCCCGTAACCTTTTTAAACCAATAATTTCGCTCTCTTTCTCCTGCGTAAATCTGCGAATTTATATCCATTTGACTCCCGTCTCCCGGAAAGAAACAAGGCTTGTTTACAATTTGATTCCATTCATTCTGCTGTTGATATTCGTCCGATGAAGCCATTTCAATTCTGTGATAAATTATTATTTGTTTATTTCCTTACAAAGTTGTAATGCTTTTATACTAATACACTCTAATACATTAAAATACTTACCGTTAAATTCCCTTCCTCGAAGACTAAACACCACCTCTACTTCATCTGCCGGAGAAAAAGTGTTTAATTCATTACAAAGGTTAATTTTATCTTTTTTACGATTAAATACATAAAACTGAATTGGACACGGCTTATTCCATTTGGCGTCAGGGTTAGCTATGTAATCAACCGCAAACTTTCTTTTACTAAAGTTATCCCCAATGTTTTGAGTATCAAATATAGTTCTTATTTTACCTGTTATTTTCTGAATCATAACTTAATTTACAAAATATTCCACCCAAATCTTACCATTAAGTATCGGGATATAAAAACCTATTCCTATTGCAATTCCACCTTTCATTCTTTATCAAAAACATCTAAATGTTCTTGCGTAATAGTTGCATATATGGGTGTTTGACTTGGATAGAAACCATCATCATTTAAACACATCCATCCATTAACAATGTTTTTAGTCCAATTATATCCATGCAGTTTAAAGAATCGCTTTTTCCACTTTCTTGGTCTGCGAGGCTTTTTAAACCTCACATAAACAACCGGACCCTGCCCTTCAGGCAAAGAAATAGTCCCTCTTTGTATTGTCATTGTTTCCATTATTCTTTATGGTCAAAAATTACTACTCCGTCCGATTTATATTTGTCATATCCCATCTTATTTCTAAAAACAAGAACTTGAATAATACACTTATCCTTACTGGCAATAGCCACTGTTATATCCCAAAATACAGCCCCTATTTCGCCAGCTAAAGCATCTGCATTTAAAAATGGGTCATTATCACTCCCTGAGAAAAGATCGTTTATAGAGGCATACATATCCCATACACCCTCTATACCATATCTATGAATAGCGCTAGCTGTTAGCATATACAAAAAGATATTACTATCACTGCCGCCAATACACAAATTAAAAAATACAAAGTGCTGTTCGGCGGAATGTCGTTACTAATCGTTGTCATATTACTGTAAATATAGTTGGTTAATAATTAATTTCAAAATTTTACTACTACTATTTATATCTTTTAATTTCTACTTTACCTTCTCCTAAATCCTTAACTAAAAACATCCATCCTCTCCTGTTCCTATATCCATCCGCGCATATCCTTATCACCCTGTAATTACCTTCAGTAACTACACTATCATTCAAATTAAGTGTTTTAAATGGGTATTTAGTTCTGTCTGGCGGTGGAAGTCTCATGGTTTATCTGTTAAATGTTACATAAAATTCATTTACATCTTTAGGTTCATCAAATTTATAATTATGATGGCTTATCACTTCAAAACATTCTTCCATGAATTTAATCTCCTCCTCCATCTTTGAAATCTCCGACTTAAACATATCTATATTCATAGAAACTACATTTCCAATCCTATTATCCCCGCCGAGCCTATTAAACACTTTCTCACATTTCTTCTTCTTAAATTCCAATTCCTCCTTTACCCCACACAACTTCTTTATATGTAAATTAGCCTGATTCTTAAACAATCCAACCAAATCCCTCGTATCAACATCCTCAATATCCACTAATTTCATAAATATAGTGTTTACAAACCCCGCAAACTTAACATCAAAACTCTCCTCATATTCCTGGCCGGTGGCATCATATTTATCCCTTTTAGCAGGGTCTCTTAACACTAAATAAGCATGATTCACTTCCGCCATCTCCTTACCATCACCACCATTCTTGTCAGGGTGTAATTTCTTAGCTTTTTCCTTATAAGCATCTTTAATCTCTTCGGCAGAAGCTCCTTTATCTACCCCTAATTTGTCGTATAAACTCATATATCTACCTACTTACTTTAACCACTGTCCCCGGATAACAAACACACACCTTCAGAAAATCATTCAAAAACACCTTAAACCCCTCAACACCACCCTTTACATTCCAACTATACACCACCATATCCCCCACCGGTCTCCTCGCCTCATAATACTCCTCCACTAATGGAACAATAAGCGATAAATCTTCATTAGCCCTTTTAACAGCCTTTTCTTTCCTCCCCCGCCATTTCTCCACCTCCACACTATATTCACTTATTAATTCCACCTTAATATCCATGTTATCTTATTTTATAATTATCATCAGAATGCAACAAGTGCTTTAATATTAACTTTATCCCCTTTTTTAGACCAGCATTCTTCACCCTATCCCTATTCTCCTTATTCACCTCAATCCTGCACCATTTACAATACCAATCAAGTTTTCCACCTTTAACAGGGTAAGTGTTATCTTTAGTGAGACCACATCTACATTTATTACATAATTTTACCTTTTTAGGGGATTTAACAGCCTTCTCTATAATCTTTACCGCTTTCCGGCGGAAAACTTTCGCTTTCTTAGCTTCTTTACGAACCTTCTCGGCGGCAATCTTCTCTTTATACCAACTTCTCTCCCTTGTCGGGACACCATCTACACAATCTTTACAATAAGCCCCCTCAAACAATACCCTATACCTCTGATTATTTACCCCACACTTCAAACACTTCTTCATATCCTTGTCTTTTTATCAGCATATATCCTATATACAGTGCAAACATTCACCCCCAACTTCTCAGCAACCTGTCTTGCACTAAACTTATACACCTTCATCACCCACGCCAATCTCACCCCCTCCTTATCCACCCTCTTTGAATACTTTTTAGCCATACACCCTCTTTAACGTATACAATCATACAAGGTTGCAAAAATCTACTAAAATTTTTTATTTAATATTTATAGTAACCGGGATAGGCTCATTGTTTATTATCTTACTCCAATCCGGCGGACCAACTTCGTTTATAATATATTTTTTATTTTTTACGCCTTTAGTGGCCCGAAAAAAATCACTCTTCCACTCCTTTTCCATTTCATTTAAAAAAACAACCCTTTTCTTATAATCAATAGGAGTAAATCCATTTAATTTATGTCCATTTTTGCCATTTACGGCGGAATAAACAGCGCTTCTACTAACACCCAGTTCCAAAGCTATCTCACTATAACTTTTTCCATTGAACCACATCAAACGACCTTTTTCAGCCTGATAATCACTTAAAACATTTCTAGGAAACAAATTTTTACGATAAACCCAATTATTTACATTAATTTCAACCAGACCAGTTGCATAAGCGTGATTCATGTTTTCCTTCCTTGTACACCACTCTAAATTCTCTACCCTGTTATCTGTCTTAATTCCGTTTTTATGATTAACCTGAGGCTTATTTTCAGGATTAGGAATAAAACACTCCGCAACCATTCTATGAATAAAAAACTTTTTTTTAACCTTATTACCCTTTTTTCCCAAACTTATACTCGTTTGTAAATAACCAACATAATGAGTTGTAAATGACTTAAATCCGCCACCAAAACTATCAGACCAAACTCTACCATCAGGATAAACCCAATATTTTGTATCTCTAAACCTTATTTTTTCCATATTACAAAGATAATAAAAACACCATTGTACCCCAAAAAAATATTCTAATTTTTTTTATAATTTTTTTTATAATTTTTATATGTTAGAACGGGACTATGCACCATTATTTCCACAAAAAACATTTGAACCGATGTACCGGGGCTAAAAAGCTATTGGAATTGACTTTGGAATGGATTTTGAGGAAATGTTAATTTTTGGGGATGGTAAGACGAGATTGGGCGGAATAAATTGTAATTAGTGTGAGACGTGTGATGTTAAATGATTAGTTATAATGCCGTCTCAATATTGAAAGGAAATAAGAGTGTGTTCATTCTATCTCAATTCTGTAAGGAAATGTTTTGGTATTATCTGAATGTGTAAGTTTAGAATGTCACACAATTGGATATAGTGATTTAGGCTAATTATCCCTTCCCTTTCAAACTTATAATAAGTAGGAAGTGTTATTCCTAATTTACCCGCCATGTCACTTTTGGTTAATTTAGCCTCTTTCCGCGCATCAATTATACGCTTTTTTAAATATTCTTTATACATACCCCGTAAATTTCGATAAATATAACAAATATTCTTTATGTTTTGGAAACTATTTAAGCAGATTATCGTACAAATTAGATTATTGTGGCGTGTTGTGTGTAATATATTTATGTGTGCAAGTGTGCTTAGTTGAAGCATATTGTATAGTTAATGAGTGTAGACATGTGTAGTTAGAGCATAATCCCTCAACCATACCTATATCCGCTATATTTAGCATATTAATGGGTTATTTGTGGTGTTGTGGAATGTGTGTTATGGTTAATTGTTATGTTATTGGCGTTGAAAGTGAGGTGATTAGGGAATAAATGTGATGAAAGGTTGAATAACTATGTAAGCGGTAATTAGGGTTGATAGAAAACGCAGGAATATGGAATGATGATGTATCTTTGAATAAGTAAACAATAGATATGAATATAGAGATTAAAGATAATAAAAATGTGTATTTAATTGATGTTGAGTGTATTTGGCTTATTGAGAGTTGTGGTAATTACTGTAAAGTGTATTTTAAAGATCAGAGATTAATGAAATGTATTAGTTTAAATAATATAGCTTTAGGCTTACCTGATTGGTTTATAAGAGTTCACCGTAATAGGATAGTTAATGTTGCATATGTTACTAAAATTATATATGAAGATATTTATATTAATGGCATAATAGTAAAAGGAAGTAGAAGAGGGTTAGTGTTATTAAATAAGTATATATCTTTAATGAATAGGATTATAATTAAGGTTTAGCCGCCGAATAGCAAACGTAAAATTTACAAATCAATTAAATACACAAAACCATGATAACACTAATGACAATTCCAGCCTTGAAAGGCACAAAATTACACGCTGTTAAAGCGATTTTAGTAACAATGAGTATGGATGCATTATTTATATGCTTCTCTGTATTAGCTTAATAACCCCTTTAAAACCTATAACCATGAAAAGAAACATTCAAATATTCACGAATTCAGGCTTAATATTAGATTCAGCCGCCGGAACGCCACATAAAAAACAACTTAAACACAATTATTGCAGAGTAATACAACAAAATTACGGACAAGGATGGGAAGATTGTAGCGAATACGAGTGTAATAGTTCGTTTACTAATTTAGAAATGAGCGACAAATTAAGCCCAATTGGTAAGAAAGAGAGCTTATTATCCCACGATTTAAGAGAATACAAATTAATAGGATATCCTACACGAGTTATTAACCGCAAATCTAAAAACCCATGAATTACAGAGATTTAAAACGCAAACAGAACAAGATAATGTTAGCCGCCAGAATAAGATTTACACATAAATGTCTTATGAAAGTAGTGTTAAACAACGTTCTCACCATAGATAGACTGACAGCCGCCGAGAATCACGCCATTTTTACACCCATTGCCCCTAATTATTCACTTAACTAATCAAATACAATGAAAAAAGATAAACATAAAACTAAAGTAATATTCTTAATCGAAGATGATGGCGATATACTAGCGTTATTTACAGAAGCACATGAAAATTCACAAGGCTTGCCAAAAGGCGATTTTTATACCTGTTATTCTCATGTAGGGCAGCACAACGCGTGCAATATTTGGTACGCAAAAGGATTAGAAATAGCCGCCCCAGAACAATACAAAGATTTAGCCGCCGAATTGGAAAGCGAAGGATATAATTTAGAAATCATTACAAATCTATAATACTAAAAGCCATGAAAGCAAAACCAATAAAAGAAGCCAACCACAATGCATTAGAAGAATTAAATTGCCTTTGCGCTGAATTAGAAAATAAAATAAATCAATATTCGCATGTCTCAATGTATTTGCCCGCAAATATTAAAAACAATATCAGGCAATTTCATGAAAACTTAATTAATGAGCTTGAAAAGCTATATAAATAACTTCCTTACAAATCTGTGACAAAATAAATAAACATTAATTCCTTACAAATCTGAGATATAAACCTTAAAACTTAACCATTATGAAAAAAGTAGTATCACCTGAAAATGTAGCTCACTTATGGGCTAATAAAATCCAAGACGAGGCCAGAACATCAAACGGTAATCTGTATTTTAACAACGACAAAATATATTCTTATGGCTATCATTTCTGTATTGCTATGCACTCAATAGGCATTGATGGAAATAGAGGAACTTTATTTACCACTCGTTCTTATTCAAATACCACCGCCAAACATATTAGCACGGTGAGAAGCGCCGCAAATCATTTGAATTTAATATATTGCCCATATCCAGCCGGGGACAAATACGAAAATTTAGAATATTGGATAAAAGAGGCTGAACAAATCGGGCTAAAACTGGCAAAAGCTAAAAAGCCTGAATTATACCTAACACAATTAGACCAGTTGCGCGACAAGGTAGAAAGGTATTCCAATTTTATTGGTTTTGATTATAAAGAGTTAAAATCCGAATTAGCTGCCTTATTAGCGGTGTCCAATAAAGACGAGTTTGCAAAATACGCAGAAATTAAAGAGGCTGCAATTAAATAGCGCGAAGCAAAAAGACAGGCTGAGCTAAAGAAAGAACACGTAAAAGAACTTCGCAAATTCAGGGATTTTAAAACTAATTCACTGTATGTGCGTAATGGAATGGACTATTTGCGCTACAATACCGACAAAAAACGCATTGAAACTAGCCAAAATGTAGAGATTCCTGAAGGAATTGCCAAACGTTTCTTTAACTGGCTTATTAAAATTAATAAATCTGGCGGCTGTTTAAATGGTGATTGCGGACAAAAAATCATGCAGTACTCAGTATAGGAAGTAAACAAAGACTTTGTACTTATTGGTTGCCATAGAATAGCCTTCACTGAGATTAACAGAGTAGCAAAACAATTAAATTGGCTTTAACCCTTTAACCCTTATATAATCATGGACAAATTAAAACAAGAAACAACCGCCGAATTGGCATGCAGATATTACGATCAATTTGGACTTCCCGCCGAATCAGATCAAAAAGAAAGCATTTTAGCCGCCCTGTATTATGGTAAACGTATTACATACCTCACTCAGGAAGAAATAAATAGTATTAACGAACTATGATTAAAGGACACATTAAGGCTATAATAAGACGTATTAAATACATATTCAGCCGCCAATATCAAAAACAAAGGGCAATAGATAAACTATTCTCCAGTAAAAAACAATACTAAAACTAGTAACCATGACAAACCCTAGAATATTAGCAATACTCCGCCAATGTGTGGAAGAAGAAAAACAAGACAGGCTCAACGAAAAGCTTATCCTAATTCAGGACATAATCCGCGCTAAAAAGACACTTTGGGCTTTTGGATATACCCAGCACAATGAATTTTTAACAGATTCAGCCGCCGGAAAACTATTTGATTATCTTTATGACTGTACAATTGAAGTATTAGAGGACAAAAACAGCGAATTGGAGCGTGAAATTAATTCACATTTAGCGGCCAAAACGCAACCCATTTAATTTTAACCACGTATAAAGAATAATCACAACACCAGCCTCTTAATATAAACCAGTAAAAAAAATAGAAGTTATGACAACAAGAACAAATATAATGTCCGGAATTTACACAGCGGAAGATTGTACGGATTTAAGTGATTGCGAAATAGCAATAGCGGCTTGTAGAAAATTAGCTAGAAAAAGAGAGATTGAAGGGCTTCCAACCGCAAGTGTGTGGAAACGAATTAACTCATTAATAAAAAAAGAAAACGAATTAAAACAAAAATAATTATGACAACAATACACTTTATATACGCTATACTGATTTTATCGGCAATAACAATGTCAATCACAACCGCTTTGTCAAAATATCAAAACAGATTTATTTCAGGAGTTTCTGTGGTGAATTACATTTTATGGCTATTTATGTCTGTCATTTTACTTGCAGCCGCACCGGTTGTTCATGAAAGAAACGAAACCTACTCAAGGGCATACAAAGACGGGTTTAAAGCGGCTTATAATCAAAAGTTAGATAAGGTAATAATCATTGAAAAGAAGTAATCCCGCCCCCTCGGTATAAGCTCCACCGAATAACTGGGAGCTGAATAAACAACCTTCTAAAACTCTGGAGCTTAAAGTAGAGCCTTTAAACTAATTAACCCCCTACAACAATGGAAAAGAAAATTGAGATAAGTGAAAAAGTGATAACAGTTGGCAACGGATACTACCACACATCAGTAAAAGTAGACGGAAAAATAACGTTCACGTGCTATGGTACAACCCCATCAGAAGCCCAAGCCAGCGCCCGTATAGCAGCGAGCGGTTATTTGGTGGAGGAGTTGGTGAATGGGTTAAGTGAAGCTAAACTACAAATAGAATACCTAAATGGAAGGTTTGGACAAACAGGAACAAGCAACAGTACTATATCTCGCATCAAATCACTACTAACCAAAGCAAAGACTGTGTAATCATGGAAATAATAACAACATCAGTAGAAAAGTTTGCCGTTGCAAAATCAGCATTAGATGGTTTAGTTTTTTGGAGAGAGACTGAAAATGGCATTGAGATTAAACTTATAAAATGCTATAAGAAATACATTCCAGCTAAGCTAATCGAATTTTTAAACACTAAGTAATCATGGAAAAACTAACTAAAGAACAAAGAAATCACGTGTATAGAAGAGCGCTAATAAATTGTAACCAGCGTTTTAACGACAAAATAAATACTTGGATGTGCTCTTGCATTGAAGACGCTTTAAGGTCTTTAAATATTCCCATTGAAATAATGCATGAAGGTCAATTTATAGAGTTCAATTCTAAGCGGCCAAATTCAGCTTCGATGTTTTGGTTTCCAACTGCTGAATACGGGTATGAGGGTTCTTATGAAAAGCGTATCGAAATACTAACCCAATGCATCGAAGAAACCAACCCATGAAAACACCCCTATCAAAACACTACCGTCTGCGATACGTTGACATAGTAATGAATGAAATTAATAACTCAATCCCTACCAAATGGGTATTTATTTGGAATTAATAAGATGAAAACATTACAAGATTTAGAAAAACAATTAGCGGACATTCAAAAAGAAGTTGAAGCGCTTAAACAAGGTAAACCAAATATGGCCGCGCTTCTTGAAGAGGCCATTAAAAAATATCCAATAGGATGCAAATTTAAATCTGCTCATAGTGACTATCAATACGAAGTTATAAGAGGGATTACACTATGCTCGTTGTATCCTAATTGTGTTTATGCTGTCGGAGCCAATGGAGAACCGCATGGTGTTATTTATGATGGAGATATTGATAAATGGGCTACCATAATAAAAGAACAGCCTCTTATGATTGGTGAATACCCAGTTAAATCAGCTATTGAAGGCGTTACAATTAATCACACTTTTTATCCTGAAAGTTCAATTTTTAAGATTAAGAAAGCTTTGGAAGTAAGTAACGTTAAATCTGTAAACGTAGGGTGTATCGGACAATACAAAGTTGATCTTGAAATGATAAACAAAATAATCAAGCTTATTAAATAATGCTCGCCCTCTTCCCTGCTATAATGTTTATCGTATTAGACAATCTAAAGACGGTAAAGAGCATTCTAAGGCTGTGAGAAGCAGGGCTAGTAAACAGGGAGCAAAGACTAAAAAAATAAAGAAATTATGGAAAGAATAATAAAATTTAGAGGTCAAAGAATTGACAACAACGAGTGGGTTTATGGGTATTATGTTTGCAGGCATGATAGACATGCGATAGTTGATCAAAAACCATCTCACTTAGATTATAACGTGCAAGTCAAACCCGAATCAGTAGGCCAATACACCGGTTATAAATACATGAATGGCGAAGAAATATACTTTGGTGATCTTGTAAAAGCTCCGTCTGGATTAGTTTTTGAAGTTGTTTGGCATGATATAACTATGTCAATATCATTAAAAAGAGACGGATATTATTTCAACTTCAATATTCCTTTGTATGAAAAGGTAGGAACTATCCACACTAACCCTGAATTATTAAACAACAACTAAAAATAAAGTAAGATGGCACATATAGAATTTAAAAAAGTAACAGAAATAAAATTAAATCGACTAACACTTCCTTTAGATGGGCAAACCGTTTGGTATCAAATTAAAGACGAAAATGAAAACTGGCGTAAGGGCGAGTTTATAAGTGGTGACGATTTATTTATTGACGAAAAAGGACGCATCACGATTGCCTTTGATGTTTATCATTGGTGCTCTTCGGAGGATGCTGTGAGCGTTGAATAAATGACCGTTGAATAAATGAATGTTTAATGTAATTTTAATAGCTAACCAAGTAAGTATTAACCCATAACACACCAACCATGAAAGTAAAATCAACACGCAAAACAGAAAAATTTAATCCTGTCGAACTAACAATAACAATAGAATCTAAAAACGAACTATTTGAATTGTACGCTAGATTTAACGCTAGTCTTGCATCAATAAAAACATGCATTCCATCAAAAGCAAAATACTCTGAAATGACAGATACAACAATGGTTATTTTCAAAGAATTAGAGAAAATCTACAATCAGTCAACTATGTAACCAAGCATTAAACCAAACACCATGACAACGACACAACAAATACAGGAACAGGAAAAGATCGCAATGGATTTGCAGATTGACCGATTAAACGTTACAGCTAAGATTGACGAGTTAACACGAGAACGGGAAGAAATTGACCGTAACATCAAAAGAGCAGAAGTAAACATCTATTCACTTAAAGCATTGGAGACTGTAAAGCTATGATAACCAAATACACTTACTATAAGAACTCAAATACAGGTGAGTTAATTTTTAGTCAGGAATTTTTGGAAATAGCCATCACGGGAATACCAATATACTTTTATAACTCAAAGAGAAGGTCAATAGACACGCCAGATTTAAAAGGATTTGTAAAAATATCCGAAAAAACGTTTAACCGATTATCAAAGAAAGTAAAGCCATGAGCCAGCCAGACTACGAAGTAGAGTACTTTAAGCTAAGCGAAAAGCACTCACAACTAAACTCTGATTTAACAGAGTATAGAAATGAAATTGTTTCCCTCAATATGCAGGTTGACTTCTATAAAAAAGAAGTGAGCAAAAAACCGCCAAAGGACTGGACTATGACATTGTTTGGTTTTGTTGCAGGGTTACTTGTGGGTACTGGAATATGTGTTTTTCTAACCCTTACAATAAAATGAAATCCCTCGCCCTACTCTGCGCAGGTGCCGCAATCGGTATAGCTGCAACGTTCGCTATAATGTCAGATCAATGCGCTTACCACGTATCGAATGCGTGTAATGAACGTGATAGGTATATTGACTCCCTAGCTAAGTGCAATGGCATTACAGCAAGAATTAATAAGGATAGTACGTATTATATTAAAAAGAAATAGAGATGAGAAAGTCAGAAAAAATAATTTGCGATTTTATACATGATTTTGTTGATAATAATTACAGCAAAATAAACATTAAAAGGGTAGAAGATATTGCCGATAAAGAATCGTTATTAAAGGAAGTGAATGATGATTTTCAGGTAGCTATGTGGGTACTTACAGAAATTTGTCAATGGGGAATGGATAAAGTTTATTTGAAAGAACTTTATGTAAAAGTGGATAGTGAAGATTATGAAGTTTTAAAAATAAACGACACGTACATTAAAATAACTTACAAACACCATGTTTATCACTCTGTGTTAACAAGGCCTAAGTATAAACGAGTAATGTATTTTTAACCCCCACCCCCAGTAATTAATAACTCAATAAAATAGAATAGTATGGAAATGGTATTTAAATACACTGGTGCGCCAAAAGATGCTTACAACGTACATCTTTCTGTATACCCGCCAGATTACTCAATTGTAAGAGTAGTTCAAAGTAGACTTCATTCTGATAGTTTTAATGTAATTGGATATGAGTACAATTCATTAGGAGGCACGCAACACTTTCACAAACGTCACTTCCGCCCCCTCTCCGACGTACTTGCCGAAATATCAATAGCTGAGCTTGTGGAGGAGGTTGTGGAATGTTAACAATTAGAAAGAAAAAGATTCCTGCCGGGATAGTGAATAAAAACATCCAAGACGGGGACTACACGGCACAAATAATATCAATATCTGATGCTTTATTAAACGGTGTTAATATGGCTAAATTTACATTCTCAGGTAACTTTGGTTCTCTTCCAGTGTATTTCCCTATAAATGATAAATTAATCATTACAATGAATAATATTGCCTCTATTGCAGGGTTAAAAGAAGGGTCTGATTTCCTAGACGTCCTTAACCTACCACTCACAATAACCATCACCAACAATCAAATAACCTTTATAAAATGAGAAAATATAAAATAATTATATTTATTTTACTGTTCTTCACTTTCAGTGCAATAATATTTACATCAATTGACTTAATACAAGCCGTACAAGAAAAAAACGAACTCCATATATTTGGAAACGGCTCTTATTTAGCCTTAATATTTTCAATTATAACTTACGTTTATATTGATTTAAAATGAAAAAAGAGCCACAAACCCTGTCCGAATTAATCCACATTCTTGAAGCCTATAACGAGCAGAATACCCGCTTTCAGATACCGGCCGATATATTCTCTCATTCAAAGACAGTAGTTCCACTAAGAGCTGCTATTAACCGCCTAACTGAATTTGAGAAATACTGGAATAAACAGGAGGTAAACACACTATTCTTCATCTGGCATACAGAAAATCTTAAAGTGTGGAATGATATTCTTTATGAATTTGAATTTAAAGAAGTGGTTAAGATTTCCGCCGAAAACGATAAGATCAAAGAGTTTTCAAGGCAAATAGACTCCACTGGAGATTAATCCTCCACAAAGCTCACAAGCAGTCTATCCATTTCCATCACACCGGTAAATATAGGATTCAAGGTAACGGTCTTTGAATCCTTTTTTATTAATCCTTTTTGAGATAATCTGAATAAAGATGTACTAAAAGCACTGGGTGTAATGTTAAATGATTTCTGAAGCTGGCGGGAAATAATAGGAGAGATAAATAAAGAATTGTTATTGGAATAAGTAATAATGGCGGCCAGAGTGTTTAATTCTGATACCGCCAAATCACCACAATAAAGTTTAGATAACACTTCTATCTTTTTTAATAGTAAGGGACCGTTTATAGTTATCCCTCGAATTACAGGCTTATTTTCACTCATTCGTTATTTTAGATTAATATTATGTTTAATGCCTAGTTCTGCAATCAGTTCAGCCCTCACCGCATCTTTGTATTCGTCCCTACCAACTACATATCTTCTCTCATGGCATCTAATACACATATCTTCATCCCCTTTCTGGCTTGCCACTACAAAAGGAGCATCGGCGGCAAAATCCAATTTACAATATGGACACTTCTTAGTATCCCCTGCGTAATCCACTAATGTAAATGTAGGTGGAATCCAATTGCTTTTACCTGCAATTCTAAATCCCTTCTCATCAAATTCTCCATCATGAACGCTCGACCATGGAAACAAATCACATTGCTTCCCCCTTTCACTACTTACTACTACTATTTTCTTTGTCATTGGTTGATTTATTAATTGGTTTTGCTTTTTTACCGCGAGTCTTTTTTAGACTATGTGATTTACCAAATGAAATTGATTCTATGCCATAATCTTTCATAAAGTCATTTAAAGATTTAAGCATTTTCTTTTCTGGTTCATTCATTGTTTTTAAGTATTGATTGTGTTGGAGGCAGGATTCGAACCTGCACGACTAGTATATAATATTTCTCAGGTATTATATTTCGCCTACCCTATTCACCCAGAGCCAAATGCTTATTTAGCTTTTGAGAAAGCTCTGTAACAATGCGTCTACCATTCCGCCACTCCAACAATATTTCAAAAAACACCTGAATCCGACCACAAGGTCCTGCCCGTTCTTGAAACAGGTGTTTTAGTCTGCCCTGAAGGGTGTTTTATGCCCCTGCCGCCATCATGGCGCTCGACTAGCGATCTGACTCTAACAGATTCGTGGACAGTACGAGACTCGAACTCGCAACGGAACTTGTATAGCTTTATTGTACATTATTTCTATAATATCTTCCGGGTTACTATTACCTACAACTGCCCATATAATTAATTTAATATTTCAAAAAAAACACCATCTGTATCGGCGGGATTCGAACCCACTTACATCGACCTTATTTCTAAGCCTAAGGTTTTCCTCCCTCTAGGTCAGATGGTGCGTAAATCTAAGAACTTCACTGAATTGAACAGCTTTTAAGCCAAACCACCCCCTTGTTAACTTATAACTCATGTCTAGTGAAAAGGTAGTATCTCTATTCTTAAATCTATTATCTTTTACGTGGTAAATTATAAAAGGTTACATTTTTAACACCTAGATGCGCCAAATATTAATTTCACTTTTTTTCTACGATCTATATTTGGATTGTGAGTATTATTATATTTAGGCTTAAATCTTCTTATTAAAGCTTTTTCCTTGCGTTTTCTGGCATCAGAAGTTCCGGTAAATACAGAAAAAGTGAATTTATCAAATTGCTTTGTATTTTCTTCATAATGACGCGAAACTCTAGAAATAATACATCTACTTTCTCCAATATAAACCAATTGATTGTTCTTATACAAGAAATATATTCCTGAAATTCCAAAAAAACTTAAAGCGTCTATTTTAGCAAAGTCTGGGTTATCGTTAAAATTTCTAATAGATTCTTCCCTCAAAGATTTTTGATAATCTTTTTCTAATTGTTTAGCAGCCAATTCAGCCATTCTTATTTTTTCTCTTTGTTGTTCTTTAGTTGGACCCATAATATATATTTTTAAAATTAAACATAGCACCACCGACCACCCCCTGCAACCCTTACCCCTGAACCGGCAGCCTTAACACTTACTGCTTACTACTAAGACTGACACCTGAGCAACGGACACAGAAAGCCCTACTAAAAAGCCTGTATTTCAGCGCCTTTTAGAGGGTTATCGATGTAATAAAGTTCTGCTTGACCACTTGAGCTGCATACCTTACACAACAATTAAAAGACTATAAGCCCTTTTAATCTTGGAAACCACTTTTAATCCGCTTATCGGACGCCCTGTAATCGACTCTTTCCTTGACACCATCGACGAGACTCGAACGCCAGTAATCTCTTAAAGTACAAACTAATTCCGCTGTGGCTACTTATTGCTCCCGGTTTATAGTTTTCATTTCAATTCTGTAAGGAAATTCGCTTTTATTATTTCATCTCAATTTTGAAAGGAAATGGATAGAAAGGAAAAATCCCCAACTTTTTTGCCCGGAAAGACGCGTGTTGAGGATTTAGTTTTATATTTGGAAGAACAGAAAACTTATGTCAAATGTACATCTTTCCGGGATGTGATGCAAATATACATACAAAATATCATTTGTCAATAGATGAATGAAAATTTAACATTTAAAACATATCCCCAACGTCTGCCTCAGGCCAATTATCATTGCCGGATTGTTCGTCAACTATTTTAGCTATCGCTAGTAAGTGTCCTAGTGTTATAGGGTAATATTTACCGTTCTTTTTAACACTAGCTTCTAGTATTTCTATGAATTTACTCCACTCTTCCATTTTATTTATTGTTTCTAATTGTTAAATAATCAATGTATAATTGGAGGTTAAAGCTCCCTGCTTTTGTTTACCCTCCGCCGGATTCCCACTAGCTTTTTATGTCTACTATATTCATGGATTGTGCTTTCTGTTGTAATACTTTATAAATTCAATCACCGCTTTGTAAGTAGCGGTGATTAACGACCCTTCTTTTGAAATGTTTGTAACTATTTTATCCATAGGAAACCCTGAAATAGACACATATCCGCGCGGGATTATCTCAACCCTATATCCGGTCCAATTAGGAGCGGGAGTTATATCTATTTCTATTATTTTATTTATTACCGGAACCAACCAATCCCATCTATCGTGAAAGTTTAAGTTGTCCATTGGATTGTCGCAAGTAGCTAATCTATTTAATTCTGACTCTTGCATGATTTCCGGCAGAAAGTCTAATTCTATATTCCAATCACCATCAGTGTCAAAATAGTTACTTGAAACCCAATTAACCTTAACTCCCATAAACTCAGCTATTAGTTTATTTGATTCAATTATTTCATTCATTTTATATGGTTTTTATTAGTTAATAATTTGTGTTTGAGTTTTTATACGTCTAATCATTACAAAGGTTGCATTAGAGTAAGAATACAGAATATTCACTTGTTAAATATTCACTAAGCCGCCGGAGGATACAAATTTTATCACTTGACTCGCCAGCGTCGGTAGTTATATTTCATTACTTTTCACCACTTAATTTGTTAAAATAGATATAAAATTACTTATTCTCATATACATTTTCTATCTTCGTAGGCATAAAACCACTTTCTTAATGGGTTAAGCGGTTTGTTCTACTGGTTATAGAAGCAGATAGTCCTCGTTAATTCGGGGATTTTCTGTTTTTTGCAACCTTTTACTATTTATTACGTTTAACTATCAAATAACTAATCAGTATGGAAAAACAACTTAAAACTTTAAAAGACTTTACCCCAGAAATTCAAGCTAAAATACCAGAGTATATTAAAAAATATACAGAAGGAATTTATGATGGAAAAAGGTATGAAAATTTCAAAAAAGAAAAAGCAGAAGATTTAATTCATTGGAATTATAAAACAGCAGGTTTTAAAAATCCAGTTGTATTAGTTGCTGAAAATCCATTTGAATCTCAATTATTTTTTAATTATATAAAATCTAATGATAAGGTTTTTTTACCTATCATCTATGCTATTTATTGCTTAAAAAATGGAATAGAAATTAAAGATCAAAATGACAGCCAGTTATACAGCCAGTTAGGCAGCCAGTTATACAGCCAGTTAGGCAGCCAGTTAGACAGCCAGTTAGGCAGCCAGTTAGGCAGCCAGTTATACAGCCAGTTAGGCAGCCAGTTAGACAGCCAGTTAGACAGCCAGTTAGACAGCCAGTTAGACAGCCAGTTAGACAGCCAGTTACGCAGCCAGTTAGACAGCCAGTTATACAGCCAGTTACGCAGCCAGTTAGACAGCCAGTTAGACAGCCAGTTATACAGCCAGTTAGACAGCCAGTTATACAGCCAGTTAGGCAGCCAGTTAGGCAGCCAGTTAGACAGCCAGTTAGGCAGCCAGTTACGCAGCCAGTTAGGCAGCCAGTTAGACAGCCAGTTAGGCAGCCAGTTAGACAGCCAGTTAGACAGCCAGTTAGACAGCCAGTTACGCAGCCAGTTAGACAGCCAGTTAGACAGCCAGTTACGCAGCCAGTTAGGCAGCCAGTTAGGCAGCCAGTTAGGCAGCCAGTTAGGCAGCCAGTTAGGCAGCC
>Ga0172380_10000580_pt1 | contig 69202 bp, 69 predicted proteins | sample Leawe162metaG_FD_119747 | JGI IMG/M metagenome (GOLD analysis project Ga0172380, IMG submission 119747) | Leachate microbial communities from a municipal landfill in Southern Ontario, Canada - Leachate well 162 metaG | ecosystem: Engineered > Solid waste > Landfill > Unclassified | place... | reverse complement strand
ACCGCTGTGGCCTTCATGTTTTACGGCATCTATCGCGGTTACCCAGATACGGCTGTTCCCGCCGATATCGTCATTGGTGATGGTGCCGGCCCCGACAGAGGCATCGCCGTCAAGGACCATGCCTACCGGGTTGCTCAAGGTAACGCTAAAGCACTCGTCGGCCTCAACGGTCATGTCACCCTGAACATTGACCGTAATGGTTTTGCTGGTTTCGCCATCGGCAAAGGTCACGGTGCCGGTGGGCAACGCCCCCCCTGCAAAATCAGCCCCGTCGGCCGGGTCATCACCGCTGCCGACAACAGCCCAGTCAACACTGGGCGCGCCAACATCACTGTCACGGGTCACCGTGAAGGTGAAGGCGGTTTCCCCGCTGTTGCCCTCGTTCTTGCTTGCGTCCGTCGCCTCGATGCTGACATATTGCGGTTCTTCATCGTCAAGCGGGGTCAGGGTGACGACATAGCTCGCATTTGCGGTTCCGTATATCTTGAGGTTTAAGTCTGTTGAATATCCACCATTCCAATTAAAAAATATAACGCCATCGGTAGCATCATAGGCAATGGTCTCAAACCCTGATTGAACCGTGCCCTGGCTGTCAACAATGGCGGCGTAGACGAAATTTTTGCTCCAGACCGCACCCCAGTTGTTTACCGGATCATTGGACAGAATGATCTGGAAGTCGCCGGAATACGGGATGGTGATCTGGTAATAGTCCGTGTCAACTCCGGCAATCGTGCCCCTGCTTAGATAGTATGTTTGCAACCGGTATGAGCTTGCATTGAGGGACGAGGAGTCTAAACCCCAAAACTTTTCATCATACGAAGAGTCTATGCCCGTAAGTAACATGGTGTCCCCCTGTTTGGATAATTGTGGATATTGGATATTGGGAACCAGTGGAGAGTGCAAAGTTGACAGGGGTCAGCGAATTGCCGATAACCACTACCAACTTCCTACTCTCCATCAGGTTTGCTCTGGATACTTATACCACAAATCAACCGGGTCTTCGACAATGCCGACCAGGGCGATGGCCGCTTCGGTACCGGTCGGAGTGACCGCGGCGGCAATCTCGATCCCCTTGTCAATGGACTCTGCCGGAGGATTGTAATTCCGGCCCCATTCGACGGCAAATTTTTCCGCCACCATCTTTTTGGCCAGGAGCCAACACCCAGGTGATCGCTTCGTCCAGCACCTGAATCGGGATCAATACCGCCTCGCCCTGACTATGTGCGACGAGCAGTTGTTCGCCAGGCAAGGGTGATGCTCAATCACTTATTGAGTACCTGGCAAGACTGCTGATGTTTCTCCTTGGACCCCACAATGCGGGAGAATTATACAAAGGTCAGAGGAAACATTCTGTGCTTGCACGCACACAAAATGGCTGCTCTATTTTTTAAATAATTTACTTTACTGTCTCGATCCCTGACAGACTTCGAATGTTTCATTAAAAAATGGCGTCTTTAGGTGGATCAAACGGTTTTCCTGAATCATTATCTCTCCCTTACTCCGAAGGTCTGCCATGACCCGGCTTACCGTTTCGCGGCCCAGGCCGGTCATATTGGCAATATCCTGCTGAGTGAGCGGAATCGGCAGGGTCATGCCGCCGGTTTCACTGACTCCATGTTTGCCGGCAAGGACAATAAGCAGCATTTTCACCCGATAGGAAGCACAGGTGTGGCTCATTATCTCAATGGTTATGTTCGAGGCACGAATTCGCTGACAAAAGGTCTGCAACAAGCCGAAAAGAATTTTCTGCTGAGTCAGGATGAGAGAGTGGAAATCCTTTTTCGCGATGATTGCGATGGTGGAGTCATCGGAAGCGGTTACCGTGGCGGAGGTGGCGTTGCCGTCGATCAGGGACATCTCGCCGAAAAAATCGCCGGTCTTATGGATGGCCAGAATAACCTCCCGCCCCTCCTCATTGCTGATGTGAACTTTAACCGCGCCAGAGAGAATCACATACATAAACTGGTTGACGTTGGCATGATCCAGCACAATCTCTTTTTTGGCGAAATGCCGGATCTGGATTTTATCGAGGGATTGAATGAGTTCTTCTTCGCTGAGGGAGGAAAAAAGGGCGAAATTCTTAATCAGGAGTTCCAGGGTGTCGGCGTCCGGTTTTCCGCGACCGTCACTGACTTCGTTTGGTTGCAACAGCATATTGGTACCGATGGCTCGCAGGTAGCCGGCAACGGTGAGACCATGGAGCTGGGCGTTTTTTTTGATGAAAGAAAGCTCCTGTGGTCTAACCCGGATCGAAATCCTGGTGTCACGCTCCGCTCCGGTGGTCATCGCGCCTGTTTCCTGCTTTGTGTTTGCCAGATAATCCCGATCGGACCATAGCGTCTCTTCCCGCAGCTCCACCAAATAAAGCAGGTCCAGCAAAACCTGACCTGACATTAATATTCAACTAACAAGAAAAATTCCTAGAAACAACCAGTAAGAACATATGGAGATGGAATAAATTTTAGTAGCAGTCCAACCCGGATCGTGTCAATGGGAAAACAGAGTAATGGAAAAATATGGCGAAAAAAATAAAGCAAAAGAGACTCAAACATCAAGTTATTTCAACAACGCGCCGCGGCAATATCTCAGACCGAGGCAACGAAAATCAGTCACCTGCACGTCCGACACATCCGCCTTTCAGCGCAGCATCTCCGGGGCAAAAAGCATGACCAGCCCCAGCCCCACCAGCACCACACCTCCCACCAGCTTGCCGTATCTGGCATAGCCGCTGCCGATTGTTGTTTCCAGGGCGAAAGCGGCAAGCGCAAAGATAAGCAGATCGTCCAGCATGAAGAAAAAATCGTAAAGCAGGATATAGCCGTAATATTGCGGGGCCGAGAGTTGCCGCAGGGAGAGGGTGTGGGTGAACACGGCAGGCAAGCCGGCGGAGCAGGCAAACTCGATGGTGTTCACCGTAAAGGCCAGAGCGATGACGCCGAGAATCGAGAGCAGGGAAAGGGGCGCGGCAACCAGCTTATCCATGCTGGTCATGGTCCGCTTTTTCAGGGCACTGCCGCCGACCCCGCAGACCGGGCCGCCCCTGGTGACAATGAAGCTGCGCAGGTCATAACCCCCCACCAGCAAGGCACCAAGCCCGATGGCGATGGTGAGCAGCCGCAGGTACCCGACCAGGAGAAAAACCTTGAGCCAGGCGGTCATGAACAGAAAATAAAGCACCCCCGAAGCCAGGACAAAGGAGCCCACCAGCAGCCAGATCTTTCTGCGCTCCCGCAGGGAGGCGACCAGCGAGAGCAGATAGACCAGAGCCCACATGGCACAGGGGTTGAAGCCGTCGGCCAGACCAAGAAGCACGGCCAGGGCAGGCAGGGAAAGCTCCGAGAGACGGACCTCCCCCACAAAGGGCAGTGACACCGCTTCCGGTCGCCACACTTCCGGCCCACCCGATGGCGGCCCCTTGCTCTCCGAGAGCGGTCGCGCCGCGTCCGGGGTTGGCCCTGCCTGGGCCAGGATAACCGGCTTCACCCGGCACGGCGCTTCCGGCAAAGGCCCGGCGCAGACACGGCGCTGCATACTCATGACCAGCAGACAGCCGCAGATGGCGAGCAGAAAAAAACGGGCTGGGATTTTCATGGCACCCCCTCAACTATATGCTTGCCTCCACGTAACTATCCGGCAGCACCGCATCTGCGTTGTTATCAGCCTGCTCATGGGCACCAGCACACTTCGCCGGCTTCTGCCTAGCAGCTCCGGCACTGCCGGATAGTTACGGTTTGGTGATTTTTGTTCGTTTCCGGCCTTGAGCTTGATAGTTACGCCTCCACAAAAAAGCCCCTGCCACCGGGCAATCCGGAACAGGGGCGTGGGGGTCACGACAGCGAAGAAAGGACTTCAGGAAAGAGCAGCCACCGCCTTGTCAATCGCCGTGCCGATCTGCCCCAGCCGTTCTTCGCTTAACTTGACCGGCACCGGATAGACGAGAAGCCGATCCATGATCGCCGCTGAATTTGGCAGGGCCTGGGCATCATAGACCACCCGTTTTTTCCCGCCCGGCTCCGCAAAAGGCCAGCCTGACCTGGCTAGGGTCGCCCCGGCCAGCAGATGCTCCCATTTGGGATAGTAATGCCAGGTGTTGTTGGCAAAATAAACCGCGCCGGCTCCGTTTTCACCCAGCACCTTGTTCACGGCTTGCGCCTTTTCCCTGGTGGGCAGGAAAAAAGCGAGGAAAGAGGCGTTGTCGCCCTTTTCGTCGAGGATTACGCGGAAAGTCACGCCCGGGAGCTTGGCCACCAGCCTTTTGATTGCCCCCTTGTTCTCCTGCTGAGCCGCAACAATCCCGTCGAGCTTGGCCAGCTGAGCCAGGCCGATGGCGCCCTGCAGCTCCATCATCCGATAGTTTGAACCGATGAAGCTGCGGCCCTCGCAGCCCCGGCCGCCGGGGTTGACCGCATGGTCATGGCCGTGGTCGTGAAACTCGCTCATCGCCCGCCAGAGCTTTTCGTCGTTGGTGACGATCATCCCGCCCTCGCCGGTGGTCATGGTCTTGACCGGGTCAAAGGAAAAGGTGCCGCAGGCCCCGAAGGAGCCGAGGCGCTGGCCGTTCAGGCTGGCCCCGGCCGCCTGGGCCGTGTCTTCCAAAACCGGAATCCCGTGCCGGTCTCCAATGACTTTGATCTCCTCGATCCGGGCCGCGGCGCCCATCATGTGCACCGGGATAATCAGCCTGGTTTTGGCGGTGATCTTCTTTTCCAGATCAGCCGGATCGAGGTTCAGGGTTTCGTCCACCTCGGCAAAAACCGGGATGGCGCCGAGCTCAAAAATTGCCTCCCAGGTGGCGACAAAGGTAAAGCCCTGGGTGATGACTTCATCGCCCGGGCCGATGCCCAAAGCGGCCATGGCAACTTTCAGGGCCGCGGTGCCGGAGGTGACGGCCTGGCCGTGCTTCACCCCGCAATAGGCGGCAAACTTCTCCTCAAAGGTGCGAACCTTGTACACCCCCTTGCGCTCGTTGGGGAACTCGTAACGAAACAGCACCCCGGTATCCAGTACCTCCAAAATCTCTTTTTTCTCTTCCTCGCCAAATATCTCAAAACCGGGCATAATCTGCTCCTCTGTCTGCGGCTCTTCGCGGCTGAAGCCGCTCCTACTCTTAACTTTTAATTTTTAACTCTTCGCTTTTCCTATTCAACCCCATCCTTCCATGGCCGTTTCATAGACCTGGATTACCTCCTCCAAAGTCGGTTTGCGGGGGTTGTTTTCCACCGGCCGGGTCACGGTGAGGGCGATTTTGGCCATCTCGGGAATCTTCTTGGCCGGGATCTTCAGCTCGGCCAGGCTGGCGGGAATACCGAGATCCTGATTCATTCGGTAGACGAATTCCACCCCGGCCTCGGCCGCCTCGCGCTCCGGCAGGCCATCGACCTTGGCGCCCATCACTTCAGCCAGCATGGCGAACCTGGCGGGGTTGCCGATGAGATTATAAGCCATCACATAGGGGAGCAGGACCGCGTTGGCCAGCCCGTGCGGAATGCCGAACATACCACCTAAGGGATAAGCCATGGCGTGCACCAGACCGACCCCGGCGGTGGCCAGGGCCTTGCCGGCCAGCAGGCTGCCGAGAAGCATGTTGGAGCGGGCCTCCAGGTTACCGCCGTGGGCATAGGCGCGGGTCAGGTTGGAGCTAATCAGCTCAATGGCCTCCAGGGCATACATGTCGGAAATAGGGTGGGCCTGGGTGGACACAAAGGCCTCCAGAGCATGGGTCAAGGCATCAACCCCGGTGGTCGCGGTAATATGCGGGGGCAGGGAGACGGTGAGGGCCGGATCGAGGATGGCGGCCTCCGGGTAGAGCGGATCGCCGTTCATCCCGCCCTTGGACTTAGTCTTTTCATTGATGAACACGGCGGTGAAGGTGACCTCGGCCCCGGTCCCGGCGCTGGTGGGGATCATGATCTTCGGCACCCCGGGCTTCTTGATCTTGCCCAACCCCAGATAATCCTCGGCCTTGCCGCCGTTGGTTAGGAGAATGCTCACCGCCTTGGCCACATCCATGGCCGAGCCGCCGCCCGCGCCGACCACACAGTCGCACTTGGCTTTTTTCGCCAGCTTGGCGCCGTTGTCGGCCAGTTTCAGCCCCGGCTCGGGATCGACCTGATCGTAAAGCTCAAAGGCGATCTTGGCCTCGGCTAGGGGGGCGGTTATCCGCTCCACCAGCCCGGCTTTGATAAGGCCAGGATCGACCACGAGGAAAACCTTGCTGCCGCCGAGCTCTTTTACCAGGGCGGGAAGGTCGTTGATCGCATCCACCCCGAAACGGATCCGGGTGGGCTGGGTAACGGTGAAGGATTGGGAAATCATGGTGAACCCCTTTTTTGTTTAAATAACTTGCAGGTAATGCTACTGTCCCAGGTATATAAAATGGATAATAACCGTGTGCGAACATGTAGCTGTTCAGTTTGAGCCAAGGTTAGACAAAAATAATGTGATGTCCCTGTCTCAGCAGTGCCGCAGATGCGCGGAAGAGGTCTGCGAAGTGTGCTGGTGCACACGAGCAGGCCGATGACAAAGCAGATGTGGTGCTGCTGAAACAGTTACGCAGATACTACTTTAGCGGGAAGTTCAATGGCAACTAAAAAATCAGGCAGCAGAGATACCGAGCCGCAGGAAATCTATGTGAGCCGCTCGGAAAAAAAACGCCAGGCCAAGAACATTGAAGAGATCGCCAAGGAACTGATTGGCCTCTCCCCGGCCCTGATCAAAAAACTGCCCGCCGATGAGCTGTTGCAGGCCGAACTGCTCAACTCCCGTGACCTCAAAGGCGGCTCCCTCAAACGGCAGACCAAATTCATCGCCGGCATGCTGCGGGAAACGGGCGTTGATGCGGTTCTCGCCTTCCTGACGGAACGCAAGGGGTCCCATCTCAAACAGATCGGAGAATTTCACGAGCTGGAACGACTGCGGGAAGACATCATCAGCGAAGTAATCCAGGCCAGGGAGGAAGCCCAACGGAACCAGGAACACCTAACGGAAAGCTGGCAGTCCGAGACCATTGCCGTGGCCTGCCGCCGGTTTCCGGCCCTGGACGCCAACACCCTGCAAAAATCGGCCCTGCGCTATGCCGCCACCCGCAAGCCCGTGCATCGCCGGGAGATGTTCCGGCAGCTGCACGCCGCCATGGAGCGGCAGCAGTTTGCCGAGGCCAGCCCGCCAGAGAGCGAGGCTTAGGGTTCCCATGGAATACCGCAGCGGCTCGATCAACCGGGTCTTCACCGTCCGCTTCGATGAAGGAGACGACTTTCTCGAAGGGTTGCGCCAGCTCATCAGCAAGGAGAACATCCGCTGCGGCTGGTTCCATGTCCTCGGCGGCCTGCGCCAGGCCGGGGTGGTCACCGGCCCCAAGGAACCGGTCATGCCGCCGGAGCCGGTCTGGGCCCAGCTTGACGGCGCTTACGAGGCCCTGGGCAGCGGCAGCATCTACTGGGATGAAACCGAGCCGCGCGTCCACCTTCATGCCGCTCTGGGCCACCACGGCGAAACCCTCACCGCCTGCGTGCGCAAGGGCACCAAGATCTACCTGATCCTGGAGGTGCTGATCCTCGAACTCGACGGCATCGAGGCCACCCGCCCCTGGTTTGCCCAAGGAGGGTTCAATCGTCTCACCTTCGGCGCCTGAGACAACGCACCGGTCGCCATCCCTCAGCAAAAAAGCAAATCCTGCCACAAAAAATAAAGGGCCGGGGCGCACATGGTGTGCCCCGGCCCTTATCATTTTCAACCAAACTCTTCAGCTCAGGCCGCAGGAGTGTAACTATCCAGCTCAGTGCCGAAATCCGGCACAAACCACTATCCCGTAACTGTTCAGCAGTGCCGCAGATTGCGGCACGCGGGACGGCGATGCGTACGCCAGTACGTGAGCCGGCCCGATCGCCGCAAGATGCGGTGCTGCTGGATAGTTACACAGCGGGAGTCACCTTTACCAGCTCATCCCCGGCCTGCACCGCGTCACCCACCTTGGCGACAATCTTGCCTACCACCCCATCAACCTCGCTGTTCATCGGGGTCTGCATCTTCATGGCCTCCAGGACCACCAGCTTCTCCCCTGCCTTAACTTCCTGGCCTTCCTTGACGGAGATCTCACAGATATTGGCGGTAAATGGCGCCCGGACATCCCCGGCCTTGGCCAGATCCTCAATCTCTTTCTTGCTCAGCTTGAGCGCCTTGGCCTCGCCTGCCTCGGCAACCGCGTTTTCAAAGACAAAATGCCGCTGATGGTGATCGATATTCAGGTAGACGTTGGTTTCAGTTCCGTCCTCGCTCTCCTGCATAGGACCCATCTCGATCACATGCTCCTTGCCGGCATGGTCTTTAAAGGAAAGGGTTTCCCCCAGCTTGAAGCCGCCCCGCCGAAAAAGAATGCTCGGCGGCAGCACATAGACCTTGCCGAACTTCTCCTCAAAGCGGAAAAAATTCACCGCGTCATTGGGATGCTGGAGGTAGGTGACCAGCTGTTGCTCGGTCGGCTCGTTGCCAAGCTTGTCAGCCAAAACCTTGCGTTCCTTTTCAATATCGATATCCTCAATGGCGTCCATGCCCCCTTCCTGAGCCAGCACCGTGCGCCAATCCGGACCAAAGGCCTTTTCGTAAATCCAGTCGGGCGGCTGATAAAACGGAAACGGCCCGTATTTGCCAAGGAGAAGGTTCTTCAGGTCACCAGAACAGTTACTGTATCGTTCGCCCCCCTGAACATTGCTAACCGCCGTGGTCCAGAGAATCTGGGAACCGGGGGTGACACTCCAGTAATTGCCCAGCTCCACCTGCACCTGGGGCAGCTCCTTGTGGAGGATCTCGGGCATCTTGTCGAGAAAGCCACCCTTGACCGCCTGTTCGAAACTGCTGCCCATGGCGCCGCCGGGCAGCTTGTGAATCTGCACCGTTGGGTCAAAGCCCTTGAACTGCGACTCGAAGTATTCGTAGTACTTGCGCTCCGGGCGGAGAACCTCGGAAGTCTCCATGACCGCCGCCTCGTTAAGGCCCTCGGCCTGACGGCCATACTCCTTGAGGGTCTGGATCACGGTCAGGATGGGCGGAGGCCCATAATAGCCGGTAAAGGCGTGGTCGGAGGCATCGACGATCTTGGCTCCGGCCATGGCCGCGGCGACAATGCGGCCGATATCGTTGCCATCGGTGTTGTGGCCATGATAGTGGATGACCATCTCGGGATATCTCTGCAAAATCGCGTCAACCAGATCACCGATCCGTTTGGGTGAGCCTAAGCCGCCATGGTTCTTGATGCAGAGGACGATTTCGTCCCCGGTTACCGCAAGGATCTCCTGAACCTTTTTCACATAAAATTCATTGGTGTGCTCCGGGCCGGTGGAAAAACAGACACTGGGCTCGAGGATCTTGCCGGCCGCCTGCACCTCCTCGAAAACCGCCTGCATGTTGGGCACATGGTTCAGAAAGTCGAACACTCGCCAGACATCGACGTATCTGGCGAACTCCCTGACCACAAAACGGATGACATTCTGCGGGTAAGGCCGGTAGCCGAAGAGATTAATGCCGCGACAAAGGGTCTGGAACATGGTCTTGGGCATTTTTTCCCGCAACAGTTCCAATTTAAGGAAAGGGTCCACCTGCTTTCTGAGAATATCAACGTGCACCGAGGCGCCCCCGGTGATCTCCAGGGAAAAATAACCTGCTTCCTCGCGGGAAGGCGCGGCCAGCAGGTCCGTATGCAGCAAAATCCTGTTCTTGTAATCCGCCTGCGACATATCCCGGGCGGTATTGGTGATATAGTATCCGTTCGCGCCTCGAACTGTCTTCAGCACCTCGGTGATACCCATCCCTTGAACAATGCGATTCATGACGACTCCTGTGTTTTTAAGAAGGATAACCGTGCAAGATTAAAGGGAAAAGTTAAAAACGCCAAGCCCCTCTAACCTTCGCCCTTCAGCCTTTCCCTAAATAGCGTAGGGATTTTCCCGTTTGTAATGAATTTCCGCGATCAGATGGGCCAGTTTGTTCCCTTCGCTTGCCTGATCGTCGTAATTGATCAGGTGCGCATGGGTTTCAATGAAGGAGGTGTCGAAGTCGCCCTTCTTGAAATCCGGATCCTGGACCAGCTTGAGATAATAGGGGATCGTGGTTTTCGGCCCTGTGATGACAAAATTATTCAGGCAGCGCTGCAGGCGATCCACGGTTTCATTCCAGGAAAAACCGAACACGGTCATCTTGACCAGCAATGAGTCATAGACCTTGGGAATGGTGAACCCCTGGTAGACGAAACCATCCAGCCGCACGCCATAGCCGCCCGGCGAACGGTAGACGGAAACGGTCTTGCCGCCCTCCGGCATGAAGTTGTTCTGCGGATCCTCGGCATTGATCCGCATTTCCACGGCAAATCCCCGAATATGCACATCCTTCTGGCAGAAGGCGAGATTCTTGCCAAGGGCCAGCTTGATCTGGGTCCGGACGATATCGATACCGGTGACCATCTCGGTCACGGTATGCTCCACCTGCACCCGGGTGTTGATCTCCATAAAATAAAAATTCCAGTCCCGGTCAACGAGGAACTCCACGGTGCCCGCGTTCACATAGTGTGAGGCCTTGGCCGCCGTTACCGCGGTCTCGCAGATCCGGTCAACCAGAGCCTTGTCCTTGATCAGCGAGGGGGCGATCTCCACCAGTTTCTGGTTGCGCCGCTGGATCGAGCAGTCCCTTGAGCCCAGATGCACGGTATTGCCTTCCTTGTCGGCAAGAATCTGCACCTCGACATGTTTGGGATTGATCACCGCTTTTTCCAGAAAAACCGCATCGTTGTTAAAGGCAGACTTTGCCTCTGCCCTGGCCATGGGCAATTCCGCCCGCAGCTGCTTTTCGTTTTCCACCCGCCGAATGCCGCGCCCGCCCCCGCCGGCGGTGGCTTTCAGCATAACCGGGTAGCCGTATTTGTCGGCAAAGTCGAGGGCTTCCCTGAGACCGGCCTCACCGGCGGCCAGATTGTCCGTGCCGGGCACCATGGGGATTCCGGCATCTTTCATGATTTGCCGGGCCGTCACCTTGTCGCCCAGGGCCTGGATAACCTCGGATGGCGGACCGATGAAAATGATGCCGTTGTTCTCACAGGCCTTGGCAAAATCAGGGTTTTCCGCCAAAAAGCCGTAGCCCGGATGTATGGCGTCGGCGCCAACTTTTTTGGCAACGCCGATAACCTTGTCGATGTTCAGGTAATCGCAGCGCGGTCCATCCCCAAGCCAGATAGCCTCATTAGCCGCGCGAATATGCAGGGCGTCCTTGTCCGGCGTTTCATAAATAGCCACGGCAATATGCCCAAGCTCTTGCACCGCCCGGATGATCCGCAGAGCAATTTCACCTCGGTTGGCTATCAAGATCTTCTTCTTCAACGGGTCACCTCATTAAAAACAATTTTAGGCCAAGCCCAACACGTCAGCCCCTATATATTAAAAATGTGGCAGGGGCAGGGCAGGACGCGCCCCTGCAATCAGCGCAACACCGCAAAAAAACGCACAAAACAACCACTGGACAATATCAGGTCCAAGACACTCAACTTTGCAAATTACCATACCGAATTTTCCAGGGCAACATTTTATGTCCACAAAAAATTAAGGCTGACGACATTCGTCGGCAAACAAAGAATCCCTAAAAATCCCCCTCAATGGATCAGAGAGAGCGCCCTCCTTTTCCCTCAAGACCAGCCAGCACCATGGGCAGCTGCAGCCGGCAGGCTGCAGCAAAATCCTCTGGGAAATGCCCATTGATCCAGCGCAGCTGGGCCTCGGTGAAGGCGCCCATGGAATATGGGAGCTTGGGTAAAAGCGCGTAGAGAAGCCTCTGCCCGGTGGGCTTCGCCGCTATCCGGCTGGAGTATTCTATGCTGCTCACCAGCCGGGCGCCCAAATGGGCCAGAATCTGCTGGGCAATGAGCAGGGCGCGGTCCAAGGAAGCGCGGGTGAGCGCGTCCGCCTCCAGAATATTGCCCACCTCCCCCAGGGGCATGATCTGCAACTCCCACTGGGAGGTCTGCGCCTTGGGCACGAAAAGCATCACCTTGTCGTCCTCATACACAATCAGACTGGTATTTTCGCCTTCCCGCCCGTCCATCCGGCTGTTGCTGCGGATCGCCTGGAGATAGACGCGGAAAAAATCACAGCCCGTCTCTTCCTGGTACCGTTCACAAAATTCGGCAATGAGATCACCGCAGGCGTAGCCGGCAACGGGAGTACTTGCGGCCTGGCCGCCATGATGCCAGGCGGCAACCACCTGCGGCAGCATGGCGAACTGCTGATGAATCTGCTGATGTGAGGCATGAAGACGATAGCCGCCGGCCGCAAAAGCAAACCCGTAGTTCCAGCCCCAGAGGGTGGCGGTGAAAGGCAAGGGAGGTCCATCTTTTTGCCGCAGGGCCTGGAGTACCGCAAGCCGCATCTCTTCAAGGGCTGCGGAAGTCATGGTTTCCCGGCCGGGCGGCAGAGGCAACCCCAACTGGGCGGCGAGGTGGAGAAAGGTGCGCTGATAGTAAAGATGACGCAACCCCTGCATGTCGGCACCGGAAAGATCCCTGGTGCTGTAGCGGACAGCATCATCCGCCATGTTTGCCGCGTAATGCCCCCAGGGAATATAGCTGTTGCGGCGCAGATACTCAAAAACATGACACCCCTGCGCCGCGTCGCGGTACTCGCCCACGATTTCGCTGCCCCCCTGCGCTCCCGGCCGCAGGACCATGACCCTCCGGTAGGCCTCGGACAGATAACGATTGTTGGCCACTACCTCGAACAGATCATGCCGGAGGATCCTGGCCCGCGCCAGGCCATCCGCGCCCTTGAGGTAGCGAAGGCCGACCGGTTCCCCTGCTCCGTCACGGATAAATTCGCAGCTCAGATCGGCAAGGGCCGCCAGATCCTCGGAGTCGGTGGAGGTATCTGCCAGGGCCAGCAGTACTGGCTCGGGAAGTGCGGCAAAGCTTTTTTGCAGATCCTGAGCCGCTCCCGCGGGCAGGATCTCCTGCAACGCCTGCCGCATGGAAACCGGTTGCGGCTCCGGCAATTTGATGGAAGCCGGACTGACCGCCCTGGATGCCGCCCAACCGCTGCTGATGCAGGTAACCCCCCGAAAAGGAAAGGGATTGGCTATTTCATATACCACTTCCGCCCGGTCAACCTGCAGATCGCCCTCGGGAAAATTACCCTGGTTCAGATACGGCTTATCGTCTGAAAATGCGCCGAGCGGCTCAACAAAATCGTTTTCCCGCAGATTGACCACCTGATAGGACGGCGCATGCACACCATAAACAAACTGCCCGGAAGGATGGACGCAGGAACGCAAGGTCATAGCAAAATCTCCATTGAATCACACGGGAAGAGCGGCGAGGCTAAAGCTGAGTTGAGCAGCTCGCCTGCTCAAACGAAACTTATACCCCTTGGGTGCAAAGCTGAGTTGAGCAACTCGCCTGCTCAAACGAAACTTATGCCCTTTGGAATGAGCAGGCAATATAACCGGGAACCAGGCCGACGCTCCACAAGAAAAATTGAGTTACGCTACGTTTCGGCCTCAGGCTGGACAGGGACAAAAATTCCGGTCCCGCCTCCAGTTATCCCGGAACCGCACCCGGTTTTTTGGAGGTTTTCCTTCTTCTTCCCTTGTCTAACCCGCGAAAAATGGAGTATTGTATCGGTCTCGAAAGACTCAATTAAGATATGCGCCGGTTAGGCGACAAGGATATCGCAACTAATCACGGGGCAGGCCCGAAGGGCAAATATCCACAGAATCACCCTTCGGGTAAAAGTTTTGTTTTGCACCCTAAAGGGCATAAAATCCGACTAGCTGCTCAACTCAACTAAAAGCGGACACAGGGTGCTGCAGGTTGCGGCAAGCGGATCGGCGATGCGTACATCAAGTTCGTGAGCCGGACCGATCGCCGCAAGATGTGGTGCTCTGTACCCGCTTACAGGATATCACCATGGACAAACCAGGCTATTTTGGACAATGGGGCGGCGCCTATATCCCGGAAGTGCTGTACGAAACCTTTCGGGAACTGCGGGAGGTCTACGCCAGGGCCAAGGCAGACCCGGCCTTCTGGCAGGAATACCTCGACCTCATGGGTTCTTACTCCTGCCGGCCCACCCCCCTTACCCATGCCGAAAACCTGAGCCGTCACTTCGGCGGGGCGAAGATCTTCATCAAGCGCGAGGATCTCAACCACACCGGGGCGCACAAGGCCAACAACGTCATGGGCCAGGGCTTGCTGGTCAAGCGGATGGGCAAGACCCGGGTGATCGCGGAAACCGGCGCCGGCCAGCACGGGGTGGCTTGCGCCACCATGGCCGCCAAGTTCGGCTTCGCCTGCACCATCTACATGGGCGAGGAAGATGTCCACCGCCAGCGGCCCAACGTCTTCTGGATGGAGAAGCTCGGCGCCACCGTGGTGCCGGTGACCACCGGCAGCCGCACCCTCAAGGACGCCATCAACGAGGCCTTCCGCGACTGGGTCTCCAACATGGACACCACCCACTACGTGATGGGCACGGTCTGCGGGCCGCATCCCTTTCCAGAGATGGTAGCCTGGTTCCAGTCGATCATCGGCCAGGAGGCACGCCAGCAGATCCTCGCGGTCCACGGCAGGCTCCCGGCCCGGGTCTATGCCTGCGTGGGCGGCGGCTCCAACGCCATGGGCATCTTCCAGGGCTTTCTTGACAACCCGGAAGTAGAGCTGATCGGGGTGGAGGCAGGCGGCAAGGGGCTTGACACCGGCCAGCACGCCGCCCGGCTCGCCAGTTCCGACGCCTCGCCCGGCGTAGCCCAGGGCTACAAAACCATGTTTCTCCAGGACGCCGACGGCCAGATGCGCGACACCCATTCGGTAGCCGCCGGGCTTGACTACATCGGGGTCTCCCCCCTGCTCGCCGACCTGTGGGAAAAAGGCCGGGTCCGCTTTGCCGCGGCCACCGACGAGGAGGTCATGGCCGCCCTTGATCTCACGATCAAGAAGGAAGGGATCATCCCGGCGCTCGAATCAACCCATGCCTTTGTTCAGGCCTTTAAAGAAGCGAGCGAGCTGGCCCCAGACCAGGCCATTGTCATCAACCAGTCCGGCCGGGGCGACAAGGATATCTTCACCATCGCCCATGCCTTTGCTGATCCGTCCTGGAAGGAATTCATCCGGAAAAAGGGAGAGGAATATGCAGCTCGCTGAACAACTCCGGGAGGCCCGGCGCAACAAAGAGATCCTGCTCATGACCCATCTGGTCCTGGGCTATCCCTCCTTTGCGGTAAACCGCGAGGTGATCCGCCAGATGGTAGAAAACGGGGTGGACGTGATCGAACTGCAGATCCCCTTTTCCGAGCCCATGGCCGACGGACCCATGATCATCAAGGCCAACCAGGAGGCTATCGCCGGGGGGACCAAGGTTGCGGACTGCCTCGCCTTTGCCGCGGATATGGCGGGGCAATACGAGATCCCCTTTCTGTTCATGACCTACTACAACATCCTCTTTAAATACGGGGTGGAGGATTTCCTGCGCAAGGCCCGGGAGATCGGGATCAGGGGCTTCATCATCCCGGACCTGCCGCCCGAGGAGGGCGAGGAGTATCTCCGGCTGGCCAAAGCGCTCGATCTCGCGCCGATCCAGATCTTCGCCCCCACCAGCACCGAGGAGCGGATGCGGACCCTGGCCGGGCATGGGGCCGGATTCATTTACTGCGTGGCCCGCCGGGGCGTTACCGGCAGCAAGACCGAGTTCGACGCTTCCTTCGACGCCTACCTGGCCCGTTGCCGCAAGGCCACCAATCTGCCGCTCGCCGTGGGATTCGGCATCAGCAGCCGGGAAGACGTCCAAATCCTGACCGGCAAGGCGGACCTGGCGGTGATCGGCACCGCCACCATCAGACTGGTAGAAGAAAAAGGTCCGGAAGCGGTGGGTCCTTTTATTGCCGGGCTCCGCTAAGGGACGCAAGGCAAGGCCCCGGCCGACAAGAGCAGACAAGCTGCCCAGCTCAGCTATAAGCGGGTCGGCGATGCGTACCTCAAGTACGTGAGCCGGACCGATCGCCGCAAGATGTGGTGCCCTGTGGTCGCTTGCAATCAGATGGTTTCCCCGGTGGCGATGACCAGGGAGGGGAAATCTCCGGCTTTGCGGGAAGGGGTCACCACGCAATTGCGTCCGATCACGGCTTGAGCAGGCACTTCAGCCTCTTTGCCGATCATGGTGAGCCCGGTATAAAGATGTTTGGGGCAGGCCTTGTTGGGCGTACTCTTATCCTCGCCCTGCCCCACCCGCGCCCCCTGTCCGACCCGGACTCTTTTATCAAGAATGGCCAGTTCCACCACTGCCCCTTCCTCCAAAATGCAGTCGTGCAAAATGATGGAATCCCTGACCAAGGCATTCTTCCCCACCCGCACTCCGGGCGAGAGAACCGAATTGACCACCTTGCCCTCAATGACGCAACCGGCGGAAACCATGGAGCGCTCCACCACGCAGCCCTCGACAAACCGGGCGGGACAACGATCCACCGCCAGCCGGTCCGCATAGGGATTCGGTCGGATCCCCCAGGTCTGCGGAGAGATTTCCGGGTCGGCTTTCAGCAAATCCATGTTCGCCTCCCAGTATGCCTGGACCGTGCCCACATCCCGCCAGTAGCCGTGAAAGGGATAGGCAAAGACATTGTCCCGCTCGATGGCCTTGGGGATGAGGTGCATGCCGAAATCCACCTCCTCGCGGTCTTCTTCCAGCAGCCGAAGCAGATATTCGGTGTCAAAGACATAGATCCCCATGGAGGCCAAATCGGTGCGGGGCACCTTGGGTTTTTCCTCCCATTCGACGATCCGGCCTTCGCTGTTGGTGATCCCCGCGCCGAACTGGTGGATCTCGGAGAGCGGCACCACCATCATGGCGATGGTAACCTGGGCCTTTTTCCGGCGGTGGAAACGGAGCATGTCGTCGAGATCCATGCGGTAAATGTGATCGCCGGAAAGAATAACCGTTTCCCTGGCCGGATGGGCCCTGATAAAGTCGATGTTCTGACGCACTGCATCGGCGGTGCCCTTGTACCAGTCTGAATCCTGAAAACCGGTGCGGGGGGGAAGAATTGTCACCCCCCTGCTGCGACCCGTGAAATCCCAGGCCTCGCCGGTGCCGAGATGACGCATCAGAGATAGCGGCTTGTACTGGGTGAGAACCCCAATCTGGGTCAGGCCGGAATTCATCACGTTGCTCAAGGAAAAATCAATAATCCGGTAAACCCCGGCAAAGGGTACGGCCGGCTTGGCCCTGGACTGCACCAGGACATTGAGGCGGCTGCCGACCCCGCCGGCCAGCAAGAGGACCAGGGAATTGTCGCCGTGGATCATCGAACCACCTCACCATTCTTGATTTCCCCGCTCATCTGCTCCGGACGCAAATTCGGGTGCAGGGTGCAGCCGGAGCCGATCACCATCCCGTCCAGCAGATGGTTGTTCCAGCCGACCACCGTTACCTTGTCGGCCTGCGGCACCCCTGGCTCACCGATCCGCACCCTGGCTCCAAAGGTCACGTTGACATCGCTCACCACCGTGTTGAGAACGGCGCCATGCCCCACCACATTATCGTAAAAGAGTACGGAATTCTTCACCTGTGCCCCTGACTTGACATGGACTCCGGGAAAGAGGATGGAGTTCTCCACCCGCCCCTCCACGATACAGCCATTGTAAACCAGACTGTTTTCGATGCTGGCTCCGGGACCTGCCTTGAGAGGCTGGCAGTCCCTAACTGCCCGGTGTTCCAAGTTGGTGCGGATGCCCCACTCCTCAAGGGGAATCTTTGCTTCCGGTCCCAGCAGATCCATATTGGTCTGCCAGTATTCGGCAACGGTCCTGGTGTATCCCCAGTAGCCGTGAAACTTGAAGCCGTACACCCTCCGCTGGCTCGCCATGAGCCGGGGTAAAATATCCCGGCCGAACTCGAAGGATTCATCATCCCTGGCATTGGCCTCCAGCACCTCGTAGAGCACGGAAGGTCTGAAGCAGTACACGGTGAGCGAGGCCCAGTTGAAACTGGGGTTGGCAGGTTTTTCCTGGTACTGATGGATGCGGCCGCCGCGTTCGCCATCCTCGTCGTCGATCTCCGCCACCCCGAAGCGGCCTGCCTCGGCCATGGGCACCTGCAGGCAGGCCATGGTCAGGTCGGCGTCCTTTTCGCGATGGTATTGCAGAATTTCCCGGTAATCCATGTGATAGACATGGTCGCCGGAAAGCACCAGGATGGTTTCCGGATCGTGGTACTGAACAAAATCGAGATTCTGATGGATGGCATCGGCCGAGCCCCGGTACCAGCTGCTCTGGCCGGAGCCTTGCGAGGGAGGCAGGATAAAAACCCCGCGGTGGCGGCCGGTCATGTCCCAGGCAGTACCGACCCCGATATGGCTGATCAGGGAAAAACTCCGGTACTGACTGAGGATGGCGACCAACTCCAGGCCCGAATGCATGAGATTGCTCAGGGCAAAATCAATTATCCTGGCAAAGCCGCCAAAGGGGACCGCCGATTTGGGCCGGTAGGCAGTGAGCACGTTGAGCTCGTCAACGCGGCCCCCGGCAAGGATCATGGCCAGGACCTTCGGTTTAAGTTTCATGAAATTCCTGCAAAAAGGAGGACGCCGTTTTCTCGGCATAAAGAGCCGTAACGAATTGTTCAATAAGCAACAGCTTGATCGTAACAGCTCATAAGCTTATACTTCGCTTCCGGTTGCAGGACCATTATGGAAAGGGTTGCGCCAAAAAGCAAGCACAGGAATTGAGGGGTAAGGAAAAAGATTCTCAAAAGGTTACAGAAGCCGGGGGCACGCGAATCGTTTCTTATCGCAGGTATTTAGTGGTGAGACGCATCAGGGTTCTGGTGGAAAAATCCTGCATCTCGGGCGGCAGATTCCGAAGCGGCACCTCGGCCCGGGCTGTTTCCCGGTGTCCACCCGCCGAGCCGATCGACTGAAACATCTTCTCCGCCAGCCTACCGGCATTTTTTTTGTAGCCGTCACAACGGAAGATGACCACCAGTTTGTCATTATGCAGGCCGGAGACAAAGACCCAGGCGATATCGTGAACCTGGTTTAAAAAATCGGCAATGAGCACCAGCATATCCGGGCTGGGCACCCTGCCGAGATGGGCATAGAGCCGCTGCTTGCTCACCTTCATCTCGTTGAGGGCGGTTTTGAAATAATTCAACTCGGAACGGCGGAAGGAGGATTGCTCTATCTTGCGAACCAGATTCTGGTTGGCGATATTAAAAAGATAGCGGAAGGAAATGGCATCCGCCAGAGTGGCTTTTTTCTCAAAATTTTTGGTATCCACCTTGATCGCGTAAAAAAGGGCGGTGGCCAGCGTCACCGAGGGCTTCAGGCCGGCGGCCCTAAGGTATTCAACAAGCATGGAAGCGGTGGCGCCGAAGTCCTTGCGGATATCGACAAAAGGAGCGACCCAGCCTTTGGTGGCAGGGTGGTGATCAATGACCACGTCGAAAGTGATATTCTCGAAACAGGGCAGATGACAAGGCTGGGAATCCAGCATCACTTTTTTGGTAAAATCCCCGCCTTTAATCGTATGCAGTCGTTCCATGGGAATCTTCAGCAGATCCACCATGACCACGTTATTGAGTCGCCTGATCTCATTGGGATAAGCGATGGTGACGCTTTTCACCCGGTAACGGAGCAAGCGCTTCAGGGCCATGGCGCTGGCAATGGCGTCGGGGTCGGCATTGATGACCACCAGAACCTGATCTTCCTTGCCAAAAAGAGCGAACAGCTCAAGCAACCGCTCCTTGGCGCTCTTCTTTTTGTTGGACACCGGTTTTTTGGGAACTTCTAGGTTTCCCTTCCCGTTCATGCCATCATCCCCTTCGCTCATGAAAACCATGTCGAAAACCGGCCTTCCTGCTCAATATTGCGTCAGACACTAACCATCCAGTTCAATAGCGAAAATAGTCAAAACTACTGAACCGTAACTGTCCGGCAACCGATTGCCTATAACACATGCCGAAATAAATTTCAAAGGTTTGCCCTTTGGTGCTTATTCCCCATCAAAGAACGGGACCGAAGGAAACAGGGCATGGTCGGTGTGGGGAATAAAGCGGGAACCGGAAAAACGAAGCATGAACTCCTGGTTGACGTTCAATTCGATATAGGTAATTTTCCCGGCCAGTCGCAGACTGCGTTCCCGTGCCTGCCTTTCGAGCAGGATCAGCTGGGCGCCGCGCAGGGAGCTGTTGCCCACCGGCTCATAGATGGTTAGGGGCAGATCGGGCAGCATCCCCAGAACAATGGCCTGCCTGGGCGAGATATGCCGGCCGAATGCTCCGGCCACATAAATGCGGTGCAGGTCGGCAAAGGCGATACCCACCTGGTTGGCCAAGGTGGCAAGAATGGCATACATGGCCGCCTTGGAACGCATGAGCGCATCGAGATCCACCTGACCCAGAACCACCGGTCGACCGTCCGCCGAATCCCTGCCCGATGCCACCACGAACTGGTAGCCTTCCTTTCCCTCAATCAGCCGCTCTCCGGCAGCCTGGGGCCGGAACTTGCCCCGGATATCAATCTGCCGGGTGAGATAAAGCTCGGCCACCAGATCGATGAGCCCGGAACCACAGAGTCCCCTGGGCTTGCCGTTGCCGATGGTTTGATAACGGATCTCCAGGCTGGCCGGGTCGATCTGCACATGTTCGATGGCGCCCGGGCCTGCCCGCATCCCCATCCGGGCCACGCCGCCCTCCAGGGCTGGACCTGCCGCCCCGGCGCAGGCGATGAGCCATTCCCGATTGCCGACAATCACCTCGGCGTTGGTGCCTACATCAATGAGCATGCAGGTTTCCGGCTGCTGATCAAGGCCGCTGGCCAGAAGCCCGGAGATCAAATCCCCACCGAAATAGCTGCCCACGCTGGGCAGCAGCCAGACCACCGCGGCCGGGTGGATGGCCAGCTTGAGCTCTCCGGCCAGACAGGGGTCCGGGGCGTTGACCATAGGGATGTATGGCTCACGGCAGAGATGGTAGGGATTGATATTGAGAAAAAAATGAACCATACTGGTGTTGCCGGACACCGAAAGCGCCCGGATCCCGGCCACAGGCAGACCGGCACTCCGGGCCAGCTCCAAAGCCAGCTCATTGATCGAGCCGATTATTGCCTGGTGCAGCTCTGCCAGCCCATCACCTTTGCCGGCATAATGAATCCGGGTGAGAATATCGGCCCCGTAGCGGATCTGACCGTTTTCCCGGTCGGCTCGGGCCAGGGTTGCGCCGGTGGCCAAATCAAGCAGGGTTGCTTCAAGGTGGGTGGTCCCCAGGTCAAGGGCCATTCCGGCAAGAACCGGCGGCGGCTGGGGGAGAAAATCAACCAGCATCGGCCCACCCGCCAGCTCATTGACTATGGCGGCGCCGGTAAAGCCCGCGGCGCGGAACCGCTCGGCCACCTTGCTCAGCCGCTGATAGGGCACCAGCGGCATACACCCGTTCAGCCTAGGGGCAAGGGCCTTCTTCAACCGGTCGATATCGCCGGTGTTGTCGCCAAGAGTGGGAGGAGGCGCGGCCACTGCAATGCCCCGCACCAGGGGGGTCAGCATCATCAAACTCCACGAATATTCTCGATATCAACTGCATTCTGCCCGGCATACTATGCCGCCAGCCGGGAAAAGTCCCTAAAAAAGTGGCTCGAACAACCCAGGCGGATCAGAATAGCGGCAGGCTTGACGTCCGGGATGGCCAATGGTAAAGAGCCAGATCAAGCTCCTTCCAAGTAACTTCACCGCAGGTAGATGCTCAAACGAAACTTATGCCCTTTGGGTGTATAACATGCCCCTGTTGCTCTACACCTATATCGCCACCGAGATCCTGGCCCCGTTCTTCGCCAGCTTTCTCATCATCAACGCCATCCTCTTTCTGGGCCGGCTTGTCCCCCTGCTCAACGTGATCTTCGACTTCGGCGTCAACGCCGGTGATTTCTTCCGCCTCTGCGCCTACATGCTGCCCAAGCTGATGATGTTTTCCATTCCCATGGCCAGTATGACCGCAGTCATTGTTGCGGTAACCAGGATGGTGAACGACAAGGAGATCATGGCCCTCAAGGCCTCCGGCATCGGCCTGCTCCGCCTGCTGCCGCCGGTGATCGTCATCGCCCTGGCCACCTCCCTGCTCACCTGGTTTTCCGCCGTCACCCTGATTCCCCAAGGCACGCTGGCCATGAAAACTCTTTTTTTGCAAATGGCCAAGGAAAAAATCGACAAGGGTGTCCAGGCCGGGCAGTTCAGCGAAGGACTCGCCAATGTTGTGCTGTATATCAAGGCGGTTGATCAGCAAACCCGGCAATGGCAGGGGGTGTATGTTTCCGACCTGCGTCACGGCGATACCCCTCTTACCATTGTCGCCAAAACCGGCAGCCTTACCACCCAGCCAGAAAACATGTTGATCACTCTTACCCTGACCGACGGTAGCCTGCACCGCGCCAGCGGAGATATCACCCAGACCATCCGCTTTGATCGCTACCGGATCAATCTGCCCATCAAGACCCCCACGGAAATCGCCGGCACCTCCGTTACCGAGGTCGGGAAAAACGGCCTGAATCAGAAACAGCTGCTGGAACAGGCCGCAAGCCATGGCCCCGAAAGCCCCATCGGCCTAGGCATGCTCATCGAGTACCATACCCGCATGGCCCTGCCTGCGGGCGGCCTCATCCTGACCATCCTAGGGTTGCCCTTGGCCATTCTGTCTCTACCTGGCCGAAGACCGCTGGGCGTACCTCTGGGGTTGTTGTTTTTTGTCCTCTACTATATCCTGTTCACCGCCGGTAGGGCCAGCACGGAAAGCGGCCAGCTGCCGGTCGCTCTCGGCATCTGGCTGCCCAATATCCTGCTCGCTTTTTTCACCACTTTCCTCACCAGACAGGTGGCAAACGAGACTGCCCCGCTCTTCCTTGCCCGATTTGGCGAGCCGATCCTGGCGTTGCTTGCCAGGCTGCCGGGAAGCAACGCCGGAGAAAAACAGCGATGAAACTGCTGGACCGCTACCTCATGACCCAGTTCGCCAAGAATCTGGCGCTGGTCATCTGTTCCCTGATCGCCATCTATCTGCTGGTTGATTTTTTTGAACGGGTAGACAACTTCCTGGAAGCAAAAAAAACCATCGGCCTGGCAATCAAATACCTGCTGCTCAAACTGCCATTCATGTATGTTCAACTGATCCCGGTCTGTATCCTGTTGGCCGGGATTATCACTCTGGGGGTACTCAACCACCATCTTGAATACATGGCCCTTATGGCCGGCGGAATCAGTGTTATCCGCATCATCCGCCCCCTGCTGGTTGCGGCGGCCCTCTTCACCCTGCTCACCGTGGCCATTGGCCAATGGGTGCTGCCCGCCACTACTGCGGCAACCAACCGGATCTGGTACGAAGAAGTAAACCACAAGATCCCTCAGGGCATTCTCCGGGACGGCCGCACCTATTTTCGGGGCAGCGAGGGGATTTTCTCCTTTGTCCGCCCCAATCCTCAAAAGAATGAATTTCGTAATTTCTCCTTTACCGCCTTTGACAGCGAACAGGGCCTGACCACCCTGCTCACCGCCGAAAGCGCCATCTGGACAGACGGGGGTTGGCTGCTGCTAAACGGCCAGCGAAAAGAACGCGCTGCGAATGGCTCCTTTTCGGTAAAGCTCTTCAAGACGCTCTCCCAACCCTTTGCCCAGCAGCCGGAAGAGTTCTTCGTTCCGCCCTACAAAATTGAAGAACTCTCCTATAGCAAGCTTCTGCGCCAGGCCACGAACAACATGGCTCCCAGCCATGAATCGCTGCTGGAATTCCACCGCCGGTTCTCCTACGTCTTTCTGGGCATCCCCCTGCTCCTGCTGGGAATTCCGGTTCTGCTTTCCGTGCATCGAGCCAGAAGCCACGACCTAGCTTACGCCATTCCGGCCAGCTGCGGCATGGCCTTTGCCGCCTGGGGCGCCTGGAGCGCCACGCAATCTTTGGCCAGGACCGCTATTCTGCCGCCCGGTATCGCCTCCTGGTCCATCCATCTGCTGGCCATAGCCCTTGGCTGCTTTCTTTTAAAACGGCACAACCAGTAACCTCAATAATATGAACTTGGATCCCCGACCCTCAATAGCCATCCTCAGCCGCTTTCGCAAGATCGGCATCATCGGCGTTCCGCCTCTGGAGGTGATCCGGAAAGCCAACGAACATGGTTTGATCATCCATGATCTGGACGAGCCTCTGGTCCGGGAGGATCTTGAAACCGCCAGCCCCTTTCTGCCCAGGGTGTACTGTGCCATCCTCCGCACCGCCGTGGTCAACGCCCTGCACCTGGAGCTGGACGCCATCTACGTGGATACCGGCCCCGGCAAGTGCGACTGCGCCCTGCACACCGCCACCATCCTGGCTGAGGCCCTGCCCATCCCGGTGATCCGCACCAGGAATACGGACACCGAGGCCTTCGGCACCCCGCTCTGCCAAGCCCGGCACCGCCTGATCGAGCGGATGCTGGCCATCACCGCCGGGGTAAAATCGGCGGCCCCCTATCAGAACCAGCCGCCAACCTGTGCGCCCACCGCCGGGTTCTGGGGGGTGCCGCCCCGGGATTTCTCCATCCTCGAGCTGTTCCCGGAGACCACCCACATCTACGGCTGGGCCCGCTGCATGGAAAACAAGACCCCGGCCGACCACGATCTGGAGGCGGAGTTCAACCCCGAGGTGCCCACGGTGTTCTTTGCCCAGTCCTTTTGCGCGAAAACCGCCCTGGCCCGCTATCTGGCGAAAAAACATCCCCACGCCCTCTACCTCGATGTGGATGTACATACCACCAGCAGCGCCCGGGCCAAGGTCCAGGCCTTTCTCGAACTTTCCGGGGTCAAAGCATGATCCTGGGCGACTTCGGCACCTCCTACTGCAAGTTTCTTGATCTTGCCGCCCCCGGGGGTGAGCCGAGCATCATCGCCACCAAGGAACTGCCCAGCCAAACCCGGGTGGATCTCGCCACCGGCCATCTGGGCAAACGGTTTGCCGACCGCTACGTCAACGAGCTCATCGCCCTGGCCCGAGGCGGCGAGGCCCTGATCGAGGAAGACGAATATGTGCTGCTCGACTGCGGCAGCAGAGACATCAAATTCATCAAGTATCAGAACGGCAAGCTGGCGGATATGGGCTGGAATGCGGAATGCGGGGCGTCGATGGGCTTCACCATCGAGTTGCTGGAACGGTATTACGAGCTGGATTATACCCAGCTGCGGGTGCCGGAGCAGACCTTTTCCGTAACCTGCGGGGTGTTGGGGATGAGCGATATCTTCGACGCGGTAATCTCCGGGGTACCGGTGGCCGAAGCGGTGGCCCGCTTTGTCAAGGGAATCGCCCTCAACGCCTACCGCTTTGCCGGTTCACCCCCCCACCTCTACCTCTCCGGCGGGCTGTGCGACAACCCTCTGTTCGTGGGCAGCTTTCCCTGCCAGGTCACGGTGCTGGGCCGCTTCGTTCTGTTGCGCGGCCTGGAAGCGGAGGCGCGTCAACCCAACCCCCCGACCCAAGCTTAAGGGACAACCGATGCCTCCCCCGACCCCGGAACGGCCAAACTGCCTGGCCTGCCTCCATTTCTACATCACCCATCAGCCACAGCACCCCTACGGCTGCCGGGCCCTGGGCTTTATATCCCTCCAGTACCCGGCCGTTGTGGTCTTTGCCAGCTCCGGCATCCATTGCCAGGCCTTTGTTGCCAAGAAGACCACAGGCTGAGGGCTGATGGCGAATTTTCCCCTTATTTTTCAAATAACCTCACTGTGTTCCGGGGCTGGCCGGCGCTGAACACCGTTTCCACTCCTTCCAGAAGCCCTAGAACGGCAAGGCGTTTGACATTACCGTTGCCCCGGCCCCGGTAGATGGACTCATCCGTCTTGGCAAGACAAAGGCGGTGGCGTTGCTGCCGCGGTCGGGCAGAAAGCAGGGCGCGGACCCGGTCGAAAAGAAGCCGGGAAAGCACCAGCTCGCCAAAAGCCGGATGATACGGCCCGGCCAGCACAGCTTTCTCCAGCGAGGCCGAGGGTTGCAACCCCATGCGGACCACGGAAATCCCCTGCGCCGTGAAAATGGCCCAAAGCCGCCCGGCCAGGGCCACGGCCCTGAGCAAAGAAAGGGGCTGATACCGCCCCTGGTGGTATAGCTCCGCCAGCGGACTGCCGGAAACAACCAGACAGGGGTAGAGGCGGACCAGGTCCGGCGCCAGCTCTGCCGCCCTGCGGCCGCTGGCCAGGGCCGTGGCCGTACAATCGCCGGGCAGGCCGAGCATGAGTTGGAGCCCAACCTGAATCCCGGCCTCCTTCAAGCAGGCCACCGCCGTCCGCACCTGGGCCACGGTGTGCCCCCGGCCGCTGGCGGCAAGCACCCGGTCATCCAACGACTGGGCGCCCAGCTCCACGATGCCCACCCCATGTTGCCGCAGAAACCCGGCAATCTCCGGGGTTACATAATCCGGCCGGGTGGAGAGCCGCAGCTCCTGCACCTGGCCTGCGGCCAGAAAGGGCTGTGCCGCCCCAAGCAATTCCCGCTGCCGCTCCATGGCCAGACCGGTGAAGCTGCCCCCATAAAAGGCCACCTGCACCGGACCGCCGGAATGGCGGCGGGGCCAGGCCAGCTGGCCAAGGATGGTCTCCCGCACCTCGCGGGCGGTAAGCAGGCCCTCCGCAGCGCCGGTGATACTGCGCTGATTACAGAACAGACATTGATGGGGACAGCCCTGATGGGCGATGAAGATGGGGATGACAAAGGGTGAGGCCATCGGCTTAAGAACAGGATATTCGGACACCACGGCTCACCGGCCGGCCTGCTCGGGCCCGGCAAGATTTTTCAGCGCCATGGCGGCGGCCTCCTGCTCCGCCTCCTTCTTGCTGCGGGCGCTGCCCTGACCGAGAATTTCCTCCCGGAAACGGACCGAGACATGGAAGGTTTTGTTATGATCCGGCCCTTCATCACCCTCCAGCACATAGCGGGGCCCCTCATTGAACCGCTCCTGCAAAAGCTCCTGAAGCGAACTCTTGGCATCGGCCAGAAACATGCTCTGCTGCCGGTCGTCAAACCAGGGGTAAAAATGGCGTTCGACAAATTCCGCCGCCGCCTGGTAGCCGCCATCGAGAAAAATAGCCCCGGCCACCGCCTCGAAGGCACAGGAAAGGATGGAGGCCTTTCCCCTGCCGAGATTGCTATCCTCGCCCTTGCCCAGCAGCAGATAGCGGCCCAGCTCCAGATCACGCGCCATCCGGGCCAGATGCCGCTCGTTGACCAGGGCCGCCCGCAGCCGGGTGAGATCACCCTCCCGCATCTCCGGAAAATGGCGAAAAAGCGCATGGCCGACGGAGAGATCGAGAACAGCATCCCCCAGAAATTCGAGGGTTTCGTTGTCCTTCTGCGTCTGCCTGCCCTGTTCAAAGGCGTGGGAGCTGTGGATCAGGGCCTTCTGCAGATGGGCGCGGTCCCGGAAATGATAGCCGAGACTTTCCTCAAGAAGGTGCAAATCCGGCAGCGGTGTTGGGGCAAGGGTGTCGATAGTCACGGTCAAAGCACGATAAGGAGTAATCTGTGAGGGAGTGCCCCTCTTGCCGGAAAGCACCATACCCCAGCTTTTTAAAAAGGGCAACGGCTCACCCGGCCCGATGCGGGGCCGGCAGCACTTCCCTTGCCTGCCCAGGACCGCGCGCCGTCCACATTTTCCCTTGTCAAAAAAACGATCTGCGTTTAAGATGTGGCCCCACCAAAAAGGCGGCGTAGCCAAGTGGTAAGGCAGTGGTCTGCAAAACCATTATTCAGCGGTTCAAATCCGCTCGCCGCCTCCAGTGAAAATCAGAAAGGGTCAGCCGTTTTTATACGGTTGGCCCTTTTTTTGTGCGCAGACCTAGAAGATGTTGCCCGCCGATTTGAGTCCTGACTACCCGAAAATATGAACAGGCCGATGATGGCGAGGCCAGACTGCAACGCAGATGCGCTGCTGGCCGACCATGGCGAAAAAACTATGATCCCCCTGGAATACAGTTATTTTAACATGCTAAGATAATTATGTGTCAAGATGTTGCATGGCGGAGATATGCTGATCCCGCGGATTCATTGTAACATGCCCACAACTGCCCAATAAGCCGACGGTCAGACTGACTTATGCAAAAAAACAAAGCCGACAAAAACTCTCCGTTTCCGAGCCTGTTCTCGATATGGGTTTTCGTTGTTTTTCTTATATTCATTGCCCTGCCGGCGGCGGCCTCGGAGAAAACGACCATCGGTGAGGTCGAAGATCTGATCCTCCTGCCATGGGGCGTTACCATCGCAGCGCGCATCGATACCGGCGCCGCGACCTCTTCGCTCGATGTCTGCGAAGTAAATGTAAAGGACAAGCTCGTGGAATTCACCCTGCCGGACCGATGCGGCGGCGCCAAATATACCCTGCCGCTCAGAGGCTGGAAAGAGGTGAAATCAGCCTCCGGCCTCTCCAGAAGACCGGTGGTGAAAATTGGAATATGCATCGCCGGCAAAAAAATCCCGACCAAAGTAACGCTCACCGACCGCTCCTTTCTCGAATACCCCTTCCTGCTGGGGCGAAACACCCTCCGCGCAGGAAAATTCATCGTCGATGTCGGCCTTGCGAAAACCTTCCCGCCGGCCTGCCCGGGAATTATGCCCCCATGATGCGTCCGGCGCTCCTGACTGCCTTCCTCTTGCTGCTTGTCACTGCGGCCATGGTCGCCTACCGTGGTTTTGCGCCCGTATCTCCCGAAAGTCTTCTTGCCCGCTGGTCACTGCTGCGCATCCCCCCGGAGTTTCAGGAAACCTTCCGGATTCTACTCCTGGTGCCCGTGGGAACTCTGGTGGTGAGCAGCATGCGCAATCTCGTCGGGCTGCCGACCTTCGGCATCTTCATGCCGGTACTTATGGCGCTCGCCTTCCGAAATACCGGCCTTGTCTACGGCCTCGGCATCTTTGCGGGCGTGATCCTGGTCGGCTATGCGGTGCGCTGTGCCATCGACCGGCTGCATCTTTTGCTGATTCCCCGGCTCTCGGTCATCCTGACCGTGGTTGTTGCCTGTTTTATTGTGCTGGCCATGATCGGCAACCGATTCGGAGTGCGGGAATTGATGGCGGTCGGCCTGCTCCCCTTTGTCATCCTTACCATGACCATCGAGCGCTTTTTCATCATTGTCGAGGAAAGCGGCGGGCAGGAAGGGCTGATTACCTCGTTCTGCAGCGGTGGCGTTGCGGCCGCCACCTACGAGATCATCAACAACCGCGCCCTGCAGTCCGCCTTCTTTGCCTATCCGGAGCTGCTGCTGGCTGTTGCCGCCATGCAGGTGCTGCTGGGCCGGTATACCGGCTATCGGCTTTCGGAGTTTATAAGATTCAGAAAGCTCGGGGGGTTCCCATGACCCCACGGATGTTGCAGAGATTCGAGTACTCCGGGCTGCTCGGCATCAACGGCAGGAACGCCGATTACATCATGCAATGCAACCCCCGTCCGGCCTATCCCCTGGTGGACAACAAGGTCCTCACCAAGCGGCTGGCGGCAGAGCATGGCATTGGTGTGCCATTCCTCTACCAGCTCGTGGAATATCACGGCGATCTGAAAAATATCAGAGAGAAGCTCAAGGGAAGACAGAGTTTCGTGGTAAAACCGGCGCGCGGCTGGGGCGGCGGCGGCATCCTGCTGGTCACCGAGCGAATCTCGGATAATCTCTTCGATCAGAATGGCGAGCTCATCCCCTGGCCGGTATTCAACCACCATCTCGCCAACATCCTCTCCGGGGTATATTCGCTGGGCGGGCTGGAAGATCAGGTGCTCATCGAGGAACTGGTTCATCCCGACCCTGTTTTTGCCCCGATAACCTACGAAGGCATCCCGGATATCCGGATCATCGTCTACCGCGGTATTCCGGCCATGGCGATGCTCCGCCTTCCTACCCTGGCCTCCAACGGCAAGGCAAACTTGCACCGGGGGGCCATCGGGGCAGGGATCGAGATCAGCACCGGCCTTACCCTTACGGCGGTACAAAACACCATGATTATCAGCCGCCATCCCGATACCGGCCACCCGGTGAGTGGCATTCAGGTGCCCTGCTGGGAGCAGATGCTGCGGACGGCAGCCTCCCTGGGCGACATTGTCGGCCTAGGCTATATCGGGGTGGATCTTTTACTGGACAGACAGCGAGGCCCATTGCTGCTGGAGATCAACGCCCGGCCAGGACTTTCGATCCAGATCGCGAATATGTGCGGTCTCAAGAAACGTCTTGAGCTGATCGACCTGGCACCGGCGGAAATATTTAACACCCCGGAAACGCGGGTAAAATGGGCACTGACCTCATTTCCCTGTTGACGGTAACGGCAGGCTGGGAAAATGCCGGACGTTTACCATATTATCCCTTGTGGCACGCGGTTTTAAAAATTCAAGAGGAGGCTACCCCATGTCCCATCAGGCAATCTGGAAAAGAAAAGAACCCTTGCGGCGGCTTGTCCGGTGGTCGGCCATTGCCTGCCTGCTCTTTGCGGCTGCTGCCTGTGCAACCGGCTCCGGGCTGCGCGTTGTTTCCACCTCTCTCCCGCCGGAAGACGGACGGCGGTATCGCCTGTTCCTTTACGGCGGAATCGATTCAAATGACTTTGAAAGCGTGGCCATTCTGGACCGGGAGGATGATCGTTTTATGTTCGTTTCCCAATCCGGAGCGATCAAAGTAGACCTTCGGCAAGGATTGACCATCTCCGAGGCCCAGGCCGAGGCGAGGCACTTTCTTGGCCGGAACAACTATTTCTTCGACATGGAACCCAAGGCGATCATCGGGCCGGACGGCCAAGTGGCCGGCTATGAAATCAGGGGACTGTATTCCCCATCCGTGGGTCGCCGGGCTGATGATCTCGACACCACTTATCTGTTCGGCCCTGATGATACGGTGACTTTTTACGTCTACTACCCGCCGGAGGTCGGCAGCGGCGCCGATAATTTCCCCGGGCTGAAATCTCACTGACAAAACCCTCTTCATCCTAATCCGCATGACAGCTGAAAATGCCAAAAAAAACTGCGCCGGAAAGAAGCTGCAGCGGAACAATTTCCCGGAGGCACAACATGGGCCAGCATAAGGAAGGAATCAAAACGGCGATCAAGGATGAGTTTATCGGCCGCTTCAGAAAAATGAAAGCCAAGGCCGGGGATCTGCTGCCGGCAACTTGGCTCTACGATGATTTCATGGCAAACCTGAGCGCCAAGGAACAACTGGCCCTGGAGGAAATCATCAGCGAAATGATCCAAGAAGGATTAATTGCCTATGTCGGCGGAACAAAGCCAACCTACGCGCTTACGCAAAAAGGGGTGGATATTCTCTGCTGACCGGAAGCGTATGGTCAGACCTGGGACTGGCCTTGCGAGAGCAACACCGTCGTGCCGCAATCAGTCTGCTGGCTGCCTATGACGCAAAGTCTGCCGACCCATGCCCTGCTGCTGCAAAAAAAATCCTCAAGGCAAATCACGGGAGGAGAAGAGTAACAATCTGAAGAGGAGCTGAAACCATGCGTACCGGAATCATTGCTGTTGCCATGCTGTTGCTGGGCTTTGCTATGGCGTTTGCCGATCAGCCTGCGGAAAAACGTGTTGTCGCCACCCTTGATCCCGACGGGGTACAGCGGGTGCGGATGACAGGCGGGGAGTACTATTTCGACCCCAGGGTAGTGGTGGTTAAAGTCAACACCCCCGTGGAGCTGCAGGTCAAAAAGACGGAAGGACTCGCGCCCCATAATATCGTGCTCAAGGCCCCCGAGGCGGGGATCAACTTTGCCGAAGATCTGGGCAGCGAGGTCAAGATCATCCGCTTCACCCCGACCAAGGCCGGCAGCTACTCCTTTGAGTGCAGCAAGCAGTTTCTCTTCTTTGCAAGCCATAAGGAACGAGGCATGCACGGCGTACTTGAGGTTGTACCCTGACAGGAGGAGATGCAAATGATTCCTGTCAGCGCGGAGCCCCAGCAGGCAATCAGGTTGCTGATCCCCTGGCTCGCCTTGGGGCACGGAACCTTCAACTCTCTGGTGATGCTTTTCTTCTGCTACCAGGGATGGCTGGGGCATGTCATCCGGCGCCACCGGCTGGCCGATGCCCCGATGCCCCTGCCGGTGGTGCGCAGACACCGCAGGCAGGGGCCATGGCTCGTCATCCTCGGCTGGAGCGGTTTTATTGCCGGGATGCTCATCGTGCTGCTCGACAAGGGCAGTCTGCTGACCTATCCGCTGCATTTCAGCCTCGGGCTGACGATTGTCCTGACCCAGGGCGGAGCCTGGGCGGCTTCCCGCAGGATCAAGAGGCGCGGCCCGGAAAGCCGCAGCCGTCACCGTCTGCTGGGCATCCTCCTCCTCTGTCTCTACCCGATCCAGATTATTGTCGGGCTCGGCGTCCTGTTGTAAGGGGCGCGGCGGTTGCGGTTTCAGTTGGTCGCAAACAAGAGTACCGCCGCCAGCCAGCCGCAGGCTTCGCCCAGCTCACAGGAAGCGCCCAGCACATCACCGGTCACGCCGCCCAGTGCCTTGGTTGCCTTGACCCTAAGCCAGAGAGCCGGCAGCATTGCGGCGCCAAAGATAATCAAGGCGGCCGACCAACTCCACCAGATGAGCGGCGCCAGCAGGAAAAGGCCCAGCGCCAGTTCCCCTGAATCGACCTTGCCGACAAAGGCGTGGCCGGTGCCGGCGGCCCGCGGGTATTGCCCGCCGCAGGCCAGAGCGGCCATGGGCCAGCGGGCCGTTACCGGCGCGGCGAACAGCACAAAGAAAAAGTGTTCCCCGCCATTGATCAAAAGCGAAGCAAGGCAGGCGATCTTCAGACAAAGCAACAACACCAGTCCGATCACCCCAAAGGCGCCGGTGGCCGAGTCTTTCATGATCGCCAGGCGTTGGGCCGGATTCTGCCCGCCGCCCAGGCCGTCCAGCAGATCAGCAAGGCCATCGAGGTGCAACCCCCTGGTCAGCCAGGCGCCAAGGGCCACCAGCAGCACCGCGCTCACCAGCGGAGGAAGCCCGAACCAGGCCAACAGCCAGCCCCCCCCGGCCAAAAACCCGCCGATCAGCCAACCGGCCAGGGGAAAAAAGGCGGCGCTCCGCTTAAGCCCGTCTCCAGGCAGCTCCGCCGGCAGCCGCACAGGCAGGATGGTGAGAAAGGCGATGGCGATTTTTGCGGGGAGCAGCATGGTATTCAACAGGCCTCGCTGTAGCTATCCGGCTTGCTGCCGGAATTGGACAAAATCCACAACATTTACGCCTCGCTCACCCCGGCCTCGCCGAAGGTGGCCATCTCGTTCATGATCTTGAGCCCCGCCTCCACCAGATTCATGGTCAGGGCTGCGCCGGTTCCCTCGCCCAGCCGCAGGTCAAGGTGCAGCAAGGGACTCAACTCCATCTTCTCAAAGAAGATCCGGTGGCCCTGCTCCGCCGACATGTGGCTGAAAAAGCAGTAATCCAGAACATGGGGTGCCAAGCGCTGGGCAACCAGGGCCCCGGCGCTGGAGATAAAGCCGTCCACCACCACCGGAATTTTGCTGATCGCCGCCTGCAAGATACAACCGCAGATGGCGGCGATCTCCAACCCGCCCACCGCAGCCAGCGCCCCGAGGGGGGAATCCAGGTGCGCCCGGTTCACGGCCAGGGACTGCTCGATCACCGCGATCTTGTGCTGGAGCATGGCATCGTCGATGCCGGTGCCCCTCCCCGTCATCTCGGCGACCTCGGCGGGCAGCAGGGCGGCAAAGAGGGCGGCGGACGGGGTGGTGTTGCCAATGCCCATGTCGCCGGTGCCCAGAATCTCCGCCCCATCCTCGATGGCCGCGCGGGCCATTTCCATGCCGACCCCGATTGCGGCTACGGCCTCATCGATGCTCATGGCCGGACCATTGGCCATGTTGGCGGTGCCGGGCCGAACCTTGCATTGGTGCAACCCCTCGGCCTCTATCGGCACGGCCACCCCCACGTCGATCACCCGTACCTCGGCTCCCACATGGCGGGCCAGCACATTTACCCCGGCGCCTCCGGCCAGGAAATTCAAAACCATCTGCGGGGTCACCTCCTGAGGAAAAGCGCTGATCCCCTCGGCCACCACGCCGTGATCCCCGGCAAAGGTAAGGATGATCTTCTTCTCCACCCTGGCCCCAATGGTTCGCCGCATGGCGCAGGTTCGAGCCGCAAGCATCTCCAGCTTGCCGAGGCTGCCCAGGGGCTTGGTCAGATTATTAAGCCTGGCCTGGGCCTGGGCCATAACCTCCTTGCTGGCCGGTTCAATGGCCGCGCAGGCTATCTGCAATTCTTCCGCTGTCCGTATCATGTTTCTCTGCTCCTTCAAGTCTTCGCGCACCGGTTACGACGCAAGGTAATTTTATCAGAATCATCCTCAGGCAAACTGAAAGCCCACGCCCGGACAATCCGGGAAAAAGCGCTCCGCAATATACACATAAATATGACCCTGGGAAAGAGCTGACGATGGTTCACATGGAAACTGGGCAGTTTCCCGAATTTTTCCCTTATTGATTCCCAATTGTGATAATCATCCGCGTGCGCAACGACAAAACATTGCGCACCCTACCCGCTGTTCGAGTTGCTTTTCGGTCATGATTGCTCCGACGGTTTCGTTGCTGCAAAAGCAGTATACAGAGGTAAAAAAGTAATTTTTTGTTCTGGAAGATCGGAATACGGCTGATCGGAAAAGACCAGCGCCGTACCGCACTCCGGATACGAAGCCAAAAATAGATGCAGGCTTCTCAAACTGCCGGTAGCGTCGCTTTTAACCTCCACCGGATGAATTATGCCGTTAATGACAGCCAGATAATCAACCTCGGCGGAACTGCTTTTTGCCTGTCTGTTCCAGTAATAAAGGGCTCCCTGCTGCGACACCAACATCTCTTGCCCGACAAACTGTTCAGCCATGGCGCCGTGTGCCAGAGGCATAAATGGCCCATCAAATATAACGACGCCCAACAGCGTGTTATTGCCCCGGTTGCCAGACCTCGGCGCTCATGCTCCCCATGGAGGCCAGCTCGATCCGGAAGGGCGTGACAATGATCACGCAGAAATTGGGGTCGTCCGGTCCCTGGAAATAGGCCTGCAAGCCGTCGTACCAGAAGGCGTCGCGCTCGGCCTTTGCCGTCGTGATCTCTGCAGCCCCCTCGACCTGAAGCCACTCCTTCGCGCTCATGATATCCGTAGCCCCCAGGGAGAGATGCACATTCGGGTTCTGGCGGATGTGCCGGACCTTGTCCGAGCAGAGGGCGCAGCAGAAGCGGAAGGTCAGCGTCTCGTCAGCGCTGCCGACCATGTACCGCACCCACGGTTTGCCCTCCTCGGTAATGGTGGCCAGATTGATCAGTTGCGGCCCCTTGGCCAGTTCGAAAATCCGTTGTTTCAGGTCGCTCATCTTCGTCTCCTGTGAGGTTGGGTTAGTGGCGTTTGCGCTTTTTCTGTCACTCTCTGATTTGGTTTGCCTTTAGCCTGTGGTCTCCCGAGCAAAACCGTGCTGGTGGCCGGTCAGTCGCCGTCCGTGCCGAGGATCACATCGACCATGCTCTTCCTCGGCTGGCAAAACAGCCGCTTGACCAGACCACGAAACTCGTCCGGTGTAACATGCTCCTCATGGGTGCCCATGACCACGGTGATGCGCGGGAAGGCCTCCGCCAGGGCGGCGCGGTACTTCTCCTTGAAGGGGCAGAGGGCCTTGATGCAGTAGCTGAAGTGGATCGTGTCCACGCCAAAAGCGGTTAGGCCCCGGATTCGGCCAAGCAACTTGTCCGGGCCGGTAAGGGTTGGGCAGCCCGGGCAGTTGATGATCCCGGCGAGGGTGATCTTCTCCTCGGGGGGATAGCTGGCAAAGCTGCCGCGCCGTTTGCGCAAGTCGGCGAGACAGCTGGCCGATGAGCAGCCGAGATCCTGGGTCGCATTGCTACAGGTTAAAATGCCGATTTTTGCCATTGATTGCCTCCTTGTTTCATCGTCTGGCCTTGCCGCTGATGGCGTCGATGCCAATCCTGAACACCTTGGCCTTCCTGCCTTTGGCCGCGATATACTGTAACCCCTCCGCCTGAAATTCGGCCGAGTACTTGGCCAGCAGCCCCTCCAGGGCCTGCTGCTTTTCGTCATCGAACACCTCGGCAGCCCGGCCGGAGACGATCACGCTTGCATAACGGGTGGCAAACTGGTCCGGCAGCACCTCACTCTCTCCCACCACGCAGAAGGAGACCCTGCTCTCGGCGGCGATGTTCTCCAGCTTGTGGCCCTCCGGAGCGGAGTGGAAGTAGATCGCTCGGTTGCCCACCCAATAGTTGCTGGGCAAACCGTACGGCGCCCCATCCAGGCCGCTGGTCGAGAGGATGCCGTATTCACCACCGATCAGCAGCTCCCACGCCTCCGCCTCGGGCATCTCCCGGTCCGATCGTCTCAATGGCCGGTTCATATTCTTGCACCTCCTGAATTGGTGTTGGTTTTCACTTCAGTCCAGACTCCGCGCCAGCGGTACTGGCAGAGTATCACTCGGCGGTCTTCGGCCGGTACTCTCGGCAATGGGTAGGCAAGAGACAACTACTCCAGTAACGCTTCTCTCCGTTTACTGTCCGCCTGGTCCATGATCGCCATGGCGGTCTTCATCCGCCGGAATCCGAAGCGGTCGTAAAAGGGCTCCTTGCCTGGGTTGGCAAAGAGCATGATGATCTCGGCATTGGCCCGTGCCAGCAGGTAGTTCATGATCCGGGTGCCGATGCCGTGGCCCTGGTATTCAGGCAGGACCACCATGTCGTAGATCGCGGCCCTGAGCGCCCCATCAGAGATGCCACGGCCCGCGCCGATGAGCCTCTCCCCGTCATAGGCAAAGCAGCGCATCTCGCTGTTCGTAAAGGCTATCTCGAGCTTGGCGATATCCCGTTTGCCCAAGGGGGCAAGCTCAATCACTCGTGCCAGTTCTTCCCATGAGACCGTCTCGATCTCCTCGGAGAGTCTAATATCCATCGTTTACCTCCATGGCCGTCCCTGGCCCCTGGACGGCATTTTACGCATCCGGGCGCGGGGCTGTTGCTATCGCACCGCACCCAGGTCACTCAAAGAGCGGCGATCATGCACGCCGGCATCTATTTCTTGGCCAGATACCGCATCTTCACATTGTAGGCAATCATCCAGTCGGCCATGGAGCGCTTCGGCAGGATCTCCTTCAGCTGGGCCGCAATGGCCTCGGCGTCCTGGGAGTTGGCCGCAAGCTCCCGGGCCTTGCTGTCGAAGAGAAGGAGATACTCCTTCATTGCCGTGAGGTCCTTCTTGGTAGAGAGGGGACCGTGACCGGGGACTATCTTCTCAAGGTCCATGGCCTGGAGGGCCTCCAGGGTCTTGGTCCAATCGGCGATATCACCCTCCGCCAGGGCGGGGTGGAAGTCGGTGAACAGGATATCCCCGGTAAAAAGGATCTTATGGGCCGGGATGGAGACCACGATGCTCCCCTCGGTGTGGGAGGGGGCGAAGTGAATCAGCTCCACGGTCTCGCCCCCCAGGTCGATCCGCATCCGATCACTAAAGGTGAGGGTCGGCAGGACGATCCAGGTGCCGACAATATCCTTCGGCTTCAGGCCATAGGCGGCAATGTTTTTCAGGGTGTCGGCACCCTTTTGCTCCAGCATCGCCCGGTCGGCCGTCTGGGAGATCACCGTGGCCCCGAGCTTGGCAAAAACGCAGTTACCAAAGGCGTGGTCAAGGTGGGTATGGGTGTTGACCACATACTTGATGGGCCTCTTTGTCACCTTCCTGATATCGGCCAGGAAACGTTTCCCCTCCTTGGCCGAGATCAGGGTGTCCACCACCAGCACGCCGTCCTTGCCGATGACGATCCCGGCATTGGCGGCAAAGCTGTGGGAAGGGGAGCTGTCCTGCTGTCCGACGTAGGCGTAGACGTTGTCGGACAGCTTGGTCAGCTCGGCAAAGGCGGTTTGGCTGCACAGCAGTGAAACAAAGACCAACAACAGCGCGAACGACTTTTTCATCATTTTTTACTCCTGGTTTTTTGTTTATATTTATACGAACAGACTATTTTTACCATAATTCCAACAAATTACCGCATTAGCCCTTCCTCTTCACCCAAGACACCTCTTTCCGCGAGACCGCCCAAAATGAGATCGAGCAAGACCATAAGGCGCGCCCGGTCCACCCGGGGCGGGGTGTGGCAGAGACCGAGCTGCTCTTCCAGGACGGTGTTCAAGCACGACACCACGGCCCAGGCCGCATCCCCTGTGTCGACCTGCCGAAACTCGCCGGCCGTCACCCCCTCTGTCACCAGACCGGCCACCACCTCCAACATGGTGGTGAAGTACTGATTGTTGGGAAACTGAGGCGCCCCCTGGGGCGGACCAAAGAAGATGGCGAAGATCAGGTGCATCACCTCGATGTTGTCGACAAAGGCATCGAAGATCATGGCGGCGAAACGGAGGATCCGCTCGCAGGCCGTCCCCTTAGTCTCGGCCAGACCGGCCAGGATCTCCTGGAATAGGGTAAGGGTCCCTGTCATCAGCTCCAGATAGATCCCCTCCTTATTTTTGAAGTAGTAGTAGAGCACCGGCTTGCTGACCCCGGCCGCGGCCACGATCTCGCGCACGGTGGTGGCCGCGTACCCCTTGCGGGTGAAGAGTTCGAGGGCGGCGGTCAGCAGGCGCTGCCGCACTGCCCCCTCGCTCTCCATGATCTGTTCGGTTGGTCCCACGGGATGTCTCCTAGTTTGGACTAGATCTCTGTATACCTACCGGTAGGTAAGATACTGGCGCGGGTTTGTCAAGACAATGTTGTAGCGCGGGTTGAACGGAGGGAAGGGGATGGTAATGGCGGCGCGGAGGGCCCCGCAAAATCGGCTCCAGCGTGACGGCAGGGATCTTTTTTATCTGCGATTGAAAGGCTGCCACGCCTCATCGAGCAACGCCAACGAATCCTTCAGCTTTTCCAAACTGTACATCTCCAAGGTGACCACCCCGTCATACCCGGCTTCGGCCAGCCGTTTGCCGAACAGCCCGGCCTGCGCCGCATCGGTCAGGGCCTGATGATCCCTGCCATCCCGCACGCCATGGTAGTGAAGATGGCGGGTCCTGGGCAGCAGTCCCAACCCTTCTTCCAGATCATGGCCGTAATGGATAAGATGCCCGAGATCAAGGCAGACAGCAAAGCCGTATTCCGCAACCAGAGGGGCCACGAGACCGTAGGGATACTCGATATTTTCCACGGCAACCAGCCTTTTCTCTTCCCCCAGAGCAGCGGCCAATTCCCGGAGGCTGTCAGCCAGGATATCAAGCCAGGCGGCTTCCGGCAGATCCGCTTCCATGGCCAGATGCAAGTCAAAGCACTGCGGAGCAAGAGGCGCCAGCTGGGCCATAAGCCGGAGAATCTCGGCGATGCCCTTTTGCCGCTCGCCTCTCGCGGCCGCGCCCAGGGCGAGGTCGGTGGGCAGATGCACGGTATAGCTGAGTCCGTGCTCCTCGGCAAGATCCCGCAACTCCTGCACATCCAAGGGCTGGGGCAGACGGCTTTTGACCGCGCTTTCAAAAAAGAGCAGCTGGATATCATCCACTATGGGCGCCACGGCCCGGACATTGGTCATGATGTCGGCGGGCAGTACGCAGGAGGTAGCGCCCAGCCGCCACGGCCAGAGATTCTTCAGCGTCATCGCCCTGCCCTGCTCCCAAGGATGACCACCTCACCCACCCGGTCCTGATGGGCAAGGGAGATCGCGGGCACCAGACAGCCGTCACCCAGCCGGCCGCGCAGGGCTGCCAGGGCCGAAGCCATCGCTTCCTCTGCCAGATGCGGCCGGTTGTTGGTTTCGCTGAGGTGGGAGAGGACTACATGCTCAAGACCGTCGTGGAGGATGTCGCTTAAAAAATCGGCGGCCTCCGCGTTGGCCAGATGCCCGCTCTTGCCCCGCACTCGCTGTTGCAGGGGTACAGGATAGGGACCGTTGCGGAGCAGTTCCGGATCGTGGTTGGCTTCAAGCACCAGGCCGTGGCAGTTGCTCAGCCGGTGCTGCATCAGCTTGGAGACCACCCCGGTATCGGTGCAGTAACCCAGGAGCAAGCGGCCATTGTTCAGGAGAAACCCGACCGGGTCAGCCGCGTCGTGGAAGATGGCGAAGGGATGAATCTGGAAATCCTGAAAGGCGAAGGTCTCGCCCGTAACAAAGGACTGGCAGTGCGGGAGGTTATCCAAAACCGGCCCGGCGGCGGCCAGGGTTGCTTCATTGATGAATACCGGCAGGCAAAAGCGGCGGGCGAGGATCGCCGCCCCCTTAACATGGTCGGTGTGTTCGTGGGTGATGAGGATAGCGGAGAGGGTTTGCGGCTCAACCTCTATCCCGGCCAGCCGCCGCTCGATCTCCTTGCCGGAAAAACCGGCATCGATCAACAGCCGCGTCTGCCCTGATTCGACAAAGGTCGCGTTGCCCTTGCTGCCACCCCCCAAAACACAAAATCGCATTTTCTATACCCCGGTATGGCCGAAGCCGCCGTCCTGCCTCCGGGTGGGGGCAAGCCTGTCCACCGCAATCACCGTGGCCCGGCAGACCGGAGCCAGCACCAGCTGGGCGATCCGGTCGCCCCGCCGGATGGTAAAGGATTCGCTCCCCAGGTTGATCAAGCCGATCTTCACCTCGCCCCGGTAATCGGCGTCAATGGTGCCGGGGCTGTTGACCACCGTGATCCCGTGCTTGATGGCCAGCCCGCTCCGGGGGCGGACCTGCAACTCATAGCCCGGGGCCAGGGCCACGGCAAAACCGGAAGGCAGCAACCGGATCTCCCCCGGCCCGAGCACCACCGGCTCCACCACGGCCGCGGCCACATCCATGCCCGCGGCCAGTTCGGAGTGGTAGGCAGGCAAAGGCAGATCAGCATGGCCTGCCGGGTCGAGCCAGGACAACTGGACAATGTGGGGTTCTTCCGGGGTTGCCATTATCTTCTACTCCAGGTCAAGAGGACGCCAATCAACATCCTTTTCTTTTAGGGGACCAAGAACGGTGGCGGCCAGCGGTCGGCTGAAAAGCTGCGCGGCCAGATTGGCAATATCCTCCGCTCTCACCTGATCAAAGCCCTCAGTGACCTCGTCAAAGGAGACATAGCGGCCAAAGGTCAGCTCGTTTCTGGCGATTCGAGTCATCCGCGACTCCATGTTCTCGGCGGAGAGGAAGATCCCTGCCTTGGCGTAATCCTTGGCCCCGGCCAGCTTGCTCTTTGAAACCGTACTCTGGCGCAGCCCCTTGATCTCCCTGGCAACCAGAGCCATGGCCTTGTTCAGCACCGCCGGGTCAACTCCCAGATAGACGCCGAGATAGCCGCTGTCGGTGAAGGAGGAAAGGTAGGAATAGATGGAGTAGGCCAACCCCGCTTTTTCGCGCACCTCCTGAAAAAGCCGCGAGCTCATGTTGCCGCCGAGAAGAACGTGCAGCAGATAAAGGGCATAGCGTTCCGGAGCTACGAGAGGCAGGCCGTAGGTGCCCACCACCAGATGCGCCTGCTCGAGCTTTTTTTTGTAGAGTTTGCGCACCGGGGCAAGCACCGCGGGCGGCTGTCGGCCGGCGCCTTTGTTCGAACCGGCCAGGGTGCCCAGCTGTTTCTCCCAGAGGTGGCAGAACTGCTCGTGCGCCACATTGCCGGAGGCGGCGATGATGATCCTCTCCGGCGTGTACTCGCGGCGCATATACTCCCGCAGCCCGGCGGAATCCAGGCTGGCCACCACCTCCCGCGGCCCGAGAACCGTATAGCCGAGGGGATGCTTCCCCCAGAGATTGCCGGTAAACAGCTCATGGATCCGGTCATCCGGGGTGTCTTCCACCATGGATATTTCCTGAAGGATCACCTCTCTCTCCCGGACCACCTCTTCCTCGGCAAAAAGCGAGTGCTGAAAGATATCCCCCAGCAAGCCGACCAGCCGTTCCACCTGATCATCGAGGACCGTGGCGTAATAGGAGGTGGTCTCCCCGGAGGTGAAGGCGTTGGACATGCCGCCCAGGGTGTCAAATTCCTGGGCGATCTCCTGAGCCGTCCGGCTGGCGGTTCCCTTGAAGAGCATGTGTTCGACAAAATGGGCGCTGCCGTTGTTGTGGGGCTGTTCGTCGCGCGCCCCCACATTCACCCAGATCCCTGCCGAAACCGTGCGGGAGGGGATCTTTTCAGTGACGATCCGGATACCGTTGCCGAGTACGGTTTTCTGGTAGGTATTAGCCACGAGCTTCCTTACTGGTTGCGGGAAAACATGGAAAAGGGGAAAGAGAGCCTCGCTCCCCTTCCCCTCGGAAGAATCACCATATCACAAAACGATGAATCAGGAACCGGACTCCTCGTTAATGACCGCCTTGCGGCTCAGGCGGATCTTGCCCCGCTGGTCGATCTCCAGAACCTTGACTCGGACCTCGTCGCCTTCCTTGAGAATATCGGTGACCTTTTCGACCCGTTTGTTGTCAAGCTCGGAGATGTGCACCAGGCCGTCAACCCCCGGCATGATCTGCACGAAGGCCCCAAAATCGAGGATTTTCTGGACCACGCCGTCATAGATCCGGCCGATTTCCGGATCGGCGGCGATCTCGTTGACCTTGGCGATGACCGCCTGGGCAATCTCGCCGTTGGGCGCGAAAATCGTCACCTTGCCGGAATCCTCCACGTCCATCTTGATCCCGAAATCAGCGGTGATCGACTTGATCATCTTGCCGCCCGGGCCGATGAGGTCGCGGATCTTGTCGGGATTGATCTGCAGGCTGAAGATCTTGGGCGCATGCTCGGGCACATCCGCCCTGGGCTGCTCGATGGCCATCTTCATCTTTTCGAGAATATGGAGACGGCCGCCCCTGGCCTGGGCCAGAGCGCTGGTCATGATCTCCTTGGAAACGCCTTCGATCTTGATGTCCATCTGCAGGGCGGTGATGCCTTCGTCGGTGCCGGTGACCTTGAAGTCCATGTCGCCGAGATGATCTTCATCACCCAGGATGTCGGAAAGGATGACGATGGTCTCGCCATCCTTGATCAGACCCATGGCCACGCCGGAAACCGGTTTTTTGATCGGTACGCCTGCGTCCATCAGGGCAAGACTGCCGCCGCAGACCGTGGCCATGGAGGAGGAGCCGTTGGACTCCAATACCTCGGAGACGATCCGGATGGTGTAGGCAAACTCATCGCCCTTGGGCAGCACGGCAGCCAGAGCCCGCTCGGCCAGGGCGCCATGCCCGATGTCCCGACGGCTGGGGCCACGCATGAAACGAACCTCGCCCACGCAATAGGGGGGGAAATTATAATGAAGCATGAAACGCTTGAAGGACATGCCGCTCAAGGATTCAACCCGTTGCTCATCGTCGCCGCTGCCCAGGGTAGCGGAAACCATGACTTGAGTCTCGCCCCTGGTAAAGAGAGCGGATCCATGCACCTTCGGCAGGGCCGCGACCTCGCAGTTGATCGGGCGGATCTCATCAAAACGGCGCCCGTCTATCCGGCACTGATCCTTGACGATCCGGTCGCGCATCATGGTTTTATTCAGGGAATGGAGATGCTCCTTGGCCTCCTTGTGGCTGTCGGCATACTCTTCGCCCAGGGCGGCAAGAAGCTTCTTCTGCAGCTGATGGTAGAGTTCGCTGCGCTGCTGCTTGTCAGCCATGGTGATGACCGCCTGCATATCTTCGCGGGCCAGCTCCGTCACCTTGGCCTGCAAGGCCTCGTTGACCACCGGCGGGGCAACCGCCATCTTGGCTCGGCCCACGGCAGCCCGCATCTCTTCCTGCATGTCCAGAATGGGCTGCAGCGCCTGGTGGCCGAAAAAGATACCCTCGAGCACCTCGGCCTCAGATAAGCTGTCCGCCCCGCCTTCCACCATGACCACGGCATTCCTGGTGCCGGCCACGATGAGGTTGAGCCGGGATTGCTCCCACTCCTCCGGGCTGGGGTTGAGAACATACCGGCCGTCCACATAGCCCACCTTTACCCCGGCAACCGGCGCGTTGAAAGGGATATCGGAAACAATCAGGGCGCAGGAGGCGCCGATCATGGCCAGCACATCCGGGTCGTTTTTCTGATCGGCCGATAAAACCGTGGCGATCACCTGGGTCTCATGCTGGTAGCCCTTAACAAACAAGGGGCGCAGGGGCCGGTCGATAAACCGGGCGGAAAGGGTTTCCTTGTCGCTGGGCCGGCCTATTTCCCGCCGGAAAAAGCTGCCCGGAATACGGCCCACCGCGTAAAACCGCTCCTGATACTCCACGGTGAGGGGGAGAAAATCAATTTCCGCCTTGGGATCCTTAGCTGCGGTGGCCGTAACCAGCACCACGGTATCCCCATAGGTTACCAAGGCCGTGCCGTTTGCCTGTTTTGCCAGGCGTCCGGTCTCAATGGTTAGTGGGCGTCCACCCAGATCAATCGTTACTTTCTTAAACATATACTCTCCTCTGACAGCCGCCCCTTCCATTGCCGGGGAGCAATCGCGCCACCCGGGTTAAGCTCGGGCGAAATATATTACCGCAATGGGAAGGTGGTGTCTTCGCTGCCCCAGCCGCACTCAGAAGCGGCGATGCCGGATTGCACACAGGGGCAAAAAATGATGGGCTCGTGATAACCCAAAAAGTCACAGGTCCGTTACAAAAAATTAAACAAGTATGCATCGCCACCGTTGTAATCGCGTTTTTGTGCGATTTCAACAAAATAGGACCACCGCCAGAAACCCGGCGGTGGCTGTTAACGCATCCTACTTTCTGATGCCAAGTTTTTGAATCAGGTCACGATACAGGTCAACGTTTTTGCTCTTGAGGTAGTTCAGGAGCCGCCGTCTCTGGCCGACCAGCTTCAACAGCCCGCGCCGGGAATGGTGGTCTTTTTTGTGTTCCTTGAAATGCTCGGTCAGATAGGTGATCCGGGAGCTGAGCAGGGCAATCTGCACCTCAGGAGAGCCGGTGTCCTTTTCGTGATGGGCGTACTTGGTGATAATCTCTTTTTTCTGGTCTGCTTGCAGGGTCATGACTTCCTCGTGCACTAAAATTAATAATTCGGGAGATCGACAGAAATAAGCAACCATCGATTCCTAAGTGGGTACGCCTCTTAATAAATGATCCCGACGCCAATGTCAATTGAATGTCATTGCGTGCTTTTTTCCTCTTGGCCGATCGCAACCGCACCCTGAAGCAACGCCATCCGGCTGGCATGATTCTTAGCCGAAATGGTTCACTCTTGCCGGGCCAGCCGGGTCAAGACCTCTTCCACGGTCAAGGTCGCGGCTAAAAGCGCCTGCCGCGCCAGGGCGGAATCCTGGAGCATGGCCCCAGCCACCGCCTGATCCACGGTAAACGGCCCGCTTTGCAGCCGCCGCAGGGCAACAAGATGGGCGCCGCAGCCGAGGGCGCGGCCAATATCCGCGGCCAGGGTCCGGATATAGGTGCCCTTGCTGCACTCCACCATGATGCGCAGGGTATCGAACCCGGCCTCCAGAAGCTGAAGCTGGAAAATCGTAATCAGCCGCGGCGCCTTCTCAATGGTAATCCCCTTGCGGGCATAATGATACAGGGGCTTACCCAGGTGCTTGAGCGCCGAATACTGGGGCGGGGTCTGCAGCTGCTCGCCCACAAAACCGGCCAGGCAATGCGTCAGCTCTTCCCGCGCCAAGAGCCCGACCTCTTTTTGGGCGGTAACCTCTCCCTCAAGATCCTGGGTGGTGGTTTCGATGCCAAGCCTGAGTACCGCCTCGTAGCGCTTGGTTCCGTCCATGAACTGCGAGATAAGGCGGGTGGCCGGGCGGCCGACACAGATGATCAGCAGACCGGAGGCAAAGGGATCAAGGGTGCCGGCATGTCCCACTTTCTTTATGGACAAAGCCCGGCGCACCAGTTGCACCATCCGGAAGGAACTGGGCCCCACCGGCTTGTCCAGCAAAAAAATGCCGGCCTCAATGGCCGGATCGGCGGGGGATTTCTTCCCCGCCGCAGCAGCAAGGGCGTCAGCAGGCATCTCCGGCAGTAACTCCATAGGCCTAGCGAGTTACCAGGGGCAGCAGTTCGGCCAGCAATTTTTCCTGCACCGCGGCAATGGTTGTCCCCCCCAGCTTAAACCCGGCCGCATTGCGATGCCCGCCGCCACCAAAGGCAGCCGCGACCTCAGCCACATCATAAGCAGTGCCCTTGGAGCGAAGACTTACCGAAACCAGCCCGCTTTCCGTTTCTTTTAAAAAGGCCGCAACCTTCACCGTATCCAGAGAGCGCGGGTAGTTGATAAAGGTTTCCGCGTCCGCCTGGGCGGTGCCGGTTTTAACAAAAAACTCCCGTGGCGCCGCGATGATTGCCAACCGGTTCTCGGCAAACAATTGCAGCGTATCAAGCACCAGCCGCATGAGGCTGAGACGCTTCACCGTGAAATTGTCGAACAGCTTGCCGCAAACCTCCGCCGGCTTTACCCCTTTGCGCAAAAGCTCACCGGCGATGCGGAAGGTGTCGGCGGTAGTCGAGGAATATTTAAAGGAGCCGGTGTCGGAAACAATGGCGGCATAAAGACAATAGGCCGCCTCAAAGCTTAGCTCAGCACCCAGGGCTTGAGCCAGATCATAAACCATCTCGCCGGTTGAGGCCCGCTCCGGGGCAATCCACCGGAGATCGCCGAATTCCTGATGGCCGAGATGATGATCAATTACCACAAAAGGATGTACGGTCAGCAGGGAATCCCTGTTCGCGCCCAGCCTGTTGCTGTCCCCGCAGTCAAGGGCAACACCACAGTCAAAGCCGTCAAGGGGCGGGAGCAAGGAATCGACCTCTGCGCTTCCCGGTAGAAACCGGTACATGTGGCCGACTGGCTCCTCGCCGTAGAGAAAAACCCGCTTGCCGAGAGCGCGCAGGATATTGCCCAGGGCCAGCTGCGAACCAAGAGCATCGCCGTCCGGGTGAATATGAGTGGTCAGCAGAACATTTTTGGCTGTCTTCAGGGTACGAACAATCTCGTCACGGGGATGAATCGTCATCACTTATTATCTCCCTGAGCAACTGTTCCATCTCCGCCTGTTTCTGGCCCGAAAGATCCAGCCGGAAATCAAGCACCGGTACATGCCGCAGAGCCAACGCCCTGGCCAGGTTGCTTCTGATAAAGCCCTTGCTGCTTTCCAATCCCTTGGCAACATTCTTGGGCTCTTCATCTCCCATGATACTATACATAACCCGGGCATGTCCAAGATCATCGCTCACTTCCACCGAGGTGATGACAATATTATCCAAGCGGGGATCACTGATTTTCCGCACCAGCAGCGAAGCAATCTCGGCCTTGATGGCGTCCGCCACCCGAATTGGCCGTCTTTTCGGCTGACTTCTGGTAAGACCCGCAGGCAGGCCAAAACGAGATTTTGCTTTTCCGGCCGCCATTAGAGCTCTCTGGCAACCTCTTTAAGAACAAAGGCCTCCAGGACATCGCCTATCTTGAGATCGTTATAGTTGGCAACCCCGATCCCGCACTCATAGCCGGCCTGCACATCCTTGACATCGTCCTTGAAACGCCGCAGAGAAGCAAGCTGGCCGGTAAAAGTCACCACCCCTTCCCGCACGACCCTTACCCTGGCGTTGCGTTCGATCTTGCCGTCGGTCACATAGCAGCCGGCAATGGTGCCGACCTTGGGAACCTGATAGGTTTCCCGGACCTCGGCCGTTCCGATGACCTTTTCCTCGAAACGGGCGTCAAGCAAGCCGACCATGGCCTTCTTGATGTCATCCAGGGCATGATAGATGACATCGTAGGTGCGGATATCCACCTTCTCGTTCTTGGCGAGTTCCTGCACCTTGGCTGAGGGGCGGACATTAAAGCCGATAATAAAGGCGTCAGAGGCTGCGGAGAGCAAGACATCCGAGTCGGTGATGGTGCCGGTGCCGGCATGAAGAATCTTAACCTTGACCTCGTCGGTCGCCAGATCCTCGATGGCTTTACTGAAGGCCTCCAAGGTTCCCTGCACGTCGGCCCGCAGGGCAACCCGCAGCTCCTTGACATTGCCGGCCTGCATTTTATCAAAAAGATTATCCAGGGAAAGCTTGGTATAGGTGCCCAGTTCTGCTTCCCGGCTTTTCAGCTGCCGGTCGGCACTCACACTTCTGGCCCTCTTTTCATCGGGCAGCACGACAAATTCATCCCCGGCCCGCGGCACCCCGCTTAACCCCTGAACCTCGACGGGAATAGCCGGACCGGCTTCCTTGACACTTTCGCCGCGGTCATTGGTCAGGGAGCGCACCTTGCCGTAAAACATCCCTGCGACACAAGCATCACCGACCCGCAGAGTTCCCTGCTCGACCAGAATCGTGGCCACCGGGCCGCGGCCTTTATGGAGCTGGGCCTCGATCACATGCCCCTTGGCGCGGCGATGGGGATCGGCCTTCAGCTCCAGAATTTCGGCCTGAAGATGAATGCTTTCCAGCAGCTCGGCTATGCCTTTGCCGGTCTTGGCCGAGGTTTCACAAAAGATGGTGTCCCCGCCCCACTCCTCACTGAGCAGATTAAGATCGGCCAATTCCCTTTTCACCCGCATGGGGTCGGCATCGGGCTTGTCCATCTTGTTTACGCACACCAGGATCGGAACCTTGGCTGCCCTGGCATGGTTCACCGCCTCTCTGGTCTGATCCATGACTCCGTCATCCGCGGCGACCACCAGGACCACAAGATCCGTAACCTGGGCGCCACGGGAACGCATTTCCGTGAAGGCCGCATGACCCGGGGTATCGAGAAAAACCACATCCCCCTGCGGTGAGCGCACATAATGGGCGCCGATATGCTGGGTAATGCCGCCGGCCTCGCCGGCTGCCACGTCGGTTTTCCGGATGGCGTCCAATACCGAAGTCTTGCCATGATCAACATGCCCCATGACCGTGACCACCGGCGGCCGCGGCAGCATCTCGCCGCCGCCTTCCTGTTCTTCCAGATTCAGAATGGTCTGCTCCTCGGTGACCCCCTGCTCGACTTCATAGCCGAAATCCGAGGCTACCAGGGTCGCGGTTTCAACATCAAGGGCCTGGTTGATATTGGCCATAACCCCCATGCTCAGCAATTTGGCAATAAGCTCTCCGACCTTGAGGCCCATCCGATGGGCGAGATCACCAACCGTAATGGTTTCAAGGACCTTGATCCGCTTCTTGATCGCCTTTGTTTCCGCGGCCTGCTGGGAAATCACCTGGCGCTTGCCTTTCTTGCCGCCGCTCCGGGAGATGCGTGCTATCCGCACGCCGGTGGGAATCTTGCCGCCCAAGGCATCGTCAACATCTTCGATATCGATATCGGCCTGGCGCTGACTGCGCAACGGGGTTTTCTTGCTCCGATCCTGCTCGACGGTCTCCGTGGTGAATTTAACAAACCGCTTGCCCTTTTTCCCCTTGAGCCCTTCACCCTTGTCGCCCTCATCCTTGACGGCTGGAGCTTCGGCCACAACCGGCTTGCCTTTAACAGCTTCCGGCCTTTTAGGCGGCCTGGGCGTAAACGGCGGACGGACAGGAGCAGCAGGCGGAAGGACAATGGCTCCCTTTTTAATCACCCTGGCAAACCCCTTGCGATGCTTAACCTGCTCTTCAGATTCTTCCGCAACTATCTCCGCTACAGAAACTTCTTCATCCCCGGCTGTCTCTTCAACACCGCCGACAGAGGCTGTCTCTGTTTCTTCTTCCGCGGATTGCGCAGACAATTCCGGCGCTTCCTCAACTTCCGGTTCTACCGGAAGCACCGGAAGCATCGTATCGGCAACCTCGCCCGGCCCTGCTTCTTCAGCAGCCTGAGTTGCTTCCCCGGGGCTTTCCTTAGAGATTTTCCTCGTGGCCGCCTCGACTTCATCGCTCTCTGGGGCAGAAACAACAGGCGGCCTTATTCTGGTGACCAATTCTCCCGCAGGCGGCACTTCAACCGGGACGTTCTTGGTTCTTCTCCGGATAATGGTCGTCCGCCCGGCGCCCTGGATCCTTTTTTCTTCCGTCCTGGTCTGCCCAATCCCTAACCTTTGGCGGATTTCCTGCGCGGTCTCGTCATCCAGAGAAGAACTATGTGATTTGATGGCATAGCCCATATCTAGGAGGGCCGTCACCAGATCCTTGTTTTCCATTTCCGCTTCTTTAGCTAACTCGTAAACCCTGATTTTTGTCATTGCTCACTCCCGAAGAGGTCTTGCAACCCTTCGTCAAATCCCAACACCTGTTGGCGAAACGCTCTGGACAATCCTTTTTTGTTCTTTAAAAACCTCTGCAGACAGCAGTCAGTCTGACAACAGTAGGCATGACGCCCATCATACTTCCCAAGGAAGTCTTTGATTACACAACCTCTGTTGTCCACGGCAAAGCGCCACATATCCTGCTGCGCCTTTCTCTGCCGGCACCCCAGACACGTCCGGATCGGAGCCCTGTTTTTCACCCGGAATCCATCGGTCATGCTAGATGACCTATTTGCACCCAGGGGGTACAAGTTTCGTTTGAGCAGGCAAGCTGCTCAACTCAGCTTTATCTCCATCCTTGATTGCCGCAGGTTCTGATTCGTTTTGCTCTTGAGCCGTGTTGACTTTTTGTGCGGCGGCGATCAAGCGGGCAACTCTGTTCTCGTCAAAGGCCTCCAGCTTGGCAGCCACGGTTGCAAGCTCCGCCTGTCCCAACTCCTGGGACGAATTAAAGCCGGCATCATAAAGCGCTTCCGCGGTTTTTTCATCCATCCCCTGCACATCAAGAAGCGACTGAAATCCTTCCTCATTAAATTTAGCATACTTCTGCTCACTCTTCACATCAATCCGCCATCCCAACAAGGCTGCTGCCAAGCGCACATTTTGCCCCTGCCGGCCGATGGCCAGGGAAAGCTGGTCATCAGGCACAACCACCACCAGGGTTTTCTTCTCTTCATCCACCACCACCAGAGAAACCTGGGCTGGCGATAAGGCATTGGAAACGTAGCGGGCCGGATCCGGACTCCAGGGGACAATGTCAATTTTTTCTCCCTGCAGCTCCTGAACCACATTCTGTACACGGGAACCCTTCATCCCGACGCAGGCGCCAACAGGGTCTACATCCGAGGCAGAGGAGCTCACCGCAATCTTCGCTCGGGTTCCCGGCTCACGGCTCACCCCCATGATCTTCACAATCCCCTCGGCAATCTCCGGAACCTCCATGGCGAACAGCTTGCTAAGAAACTCATCATTAGTCCGGCTGAGAATCAGCTGCGGATCCCTGCTGCTCTGGCGCACATCAAGAAGAAGAGCCCGGATTCGGTCCCCCTGCCGATATGACTTGCGGGGCATCTGCTCCTTGTTGGGGAGGATGGCATCAGTCCGTCCGAGATTGACAATGATATTGCCCCGCTCAAAGCGTTGGACAATACCGTTGACCACCTCACCCTTGCGCTCCTTGTACAGTTCAAAAATGACATCACATTCAGCGTCCTTCATTTTCTGAATGATCACCTGCTTGGCAGACTGCGCGGCAATGCGGCCAAGGTCGGCGACACTGTCCATCTTGCTGCCAAGCTCGTCGCCGAGCTGCACCTCCGGGTCGAGGATCAGGGCCTCGGTCAAGGAAATTTCCGTCTGCTCATCCTCAACCGCTGGCACAACATTGCGGAACTGGAAGAGCTCTACCTCGCCTATTTCATCATTATAACGGGCCTCAAGCTCCCGCCGCTGACCGAATTTTTTCTTGGCCGCGGACATCACCGCTTCCTCTATGGCGTCAACCAGCAACTGACGATCAATCCCCTTGTCTCTACTTATCTGATCAAGAATTCGTTTCAAATCTGACAGCATTGTCTTCTCCTGTCTCACTCTTTCGGCGATTACCCGCGGAGGCCTCAGCCACCGAAAGCTTCGCTCCTGCCACAGATGGTAAACGCCTGGCCATACTGTTCTAAAATTCAATAACCAGACGGGCCTTTTTCATCCGGGCAAACGGAATTTCTATTATGCCTTGGTCGGTACGCATAGTCACCGACTCCTGAGTCACCTCTTCAATCAAGCCAATGAACTGGTTTTGCCCGTCAATGGCTTCCCTGACCACCACCTTGGCCTTTTTCCCCTTACAACGCAAAAAATCCCTTTCCCTCTTTAATGGCTGGTCAAGGCCGGGCGAAGAAACCTCAAGGCTGTATGACTGCTCAATGGGATCCTCCACCTCAAGAAGATGGGCAACCTCCCGGCTGATCCTGCTGCAATCATCAATGCCGACCCCATTTTCTTTATCGATCACCAGACGAAAAACCCAGCCGGAAGCCTCGCGTCTGAACTGCAGCTCCACCAGTTCACAGCCGAAATCATCGACCACCGGCCCTACAAGCTGCGTCAAACGCTGAACCAACGGTGATTCTATAGTTTCTTCTTCCATCGCCCATTATACCAATAAAAAAAGCGGGCCTGAGCCCACTTTCTAAAAACACCAACCGGGTTGGAATGTCCGGTTCTTTCGCTACAACCAATGCCACGACCAGCACAGCATTACTGCCCTCCCCGGAAAACATTGCGTTTTCTTTGCAACAGAAGACAAAATACTGTGTAGCGGTTCCTGAACTGGAGCGGGAAACGGGATTCGAACCCGCGACCTTCAGCTTGGGAAGCTGACACTCTACCACTGAGTTATTCCCGCCAGCCTGAATAATTCTACAGATTATACAATTATTTCAGCACTTGTCAAGAGTCTCCCCGCGCATTGCCGGAACTGCAGGAATGACAGGCCCCGTATTCTGGTTCAGAGAATAGCGCGCACAGCTTCCGTGGCCAGTTGCAGAATCGCATCCGGGAAAAGACCCATGGCGATAATGATCATGACCAGAGCAACGCTTACCGCCTTGGTTAGATTGCCGAAGACCACGACGGGACGCTCTTCCGGGCTGGCCGAATAGGTTACCCTGACCACGGAAAGATAGTAATAGATGGAAATGGCGGTATTGATGGCCGCTATAATGACCAGAGGCAGATGTCCGGCTTTGTAAGCCCCGGTCAGCAACATGAACTTACCCATGAACCCGACAAAAGGAGGAATGCCGGCCATGGAAAACATGCTGACCGCCAAAGTCAGAGCAAGCAGTGGGGAGCGCTGGTACAGACCACCAAGATCCTCGACCGCTAGATTCTCCCCGTACTCGGACACCTTGCAGATGACCAGAAAAGCGGCAAGGTTCATCACCAGATAGCCGATGATATAGTACAATGAGGCAGCGTAGCCAACCTCCTGCATGGTGACAAGGCCTAGGAGAACATACCCGGCATGCGCTATGCCGGAAAAACCAAGCATCCTCTTCATATCGGTCTGTTGCAGGGCAACAAGATTACCGTAAAACATCGAACATACTGAAAGAACTATAAGCAGAATGACAAGAGCCTGTCCCTCCGGGGTGGCCATCGCAGTGAGACGAATAAGCATGGCCACTGCGGCAACCTTGGGAACCGAGGCAATAAAGGCGGTGGTTTCATTGGAAGCCCCCTGATAGACATCCGGAACCCAGGAGTGAAAGGGAAATACCGCCAGCTTGAAAAAGAAGCCGCCCAAAACCATGGCAATGGCGATGAGAGCGGCAGGGTTGCCCATCATCTGATGGAGAATCGGCAGAAGCTCGGCAAGATAGGTGGTGCCGGTCAAGCCGAACAGATAGCTCATCCCAAACAACATCACCCCGGTGGCGACTACCCCAAAAAGGATATACTTGATCGCCGACTCCATCTGCATCCGCAGACCGGTCCGGTCATCGCGCATGGGCACCAGGATATAAAGGGAGTACGAAGAAAGCTCCAGGGCAATGAACATGGTGAGCAACTCAACACTGCTGACCAGCATGGTGAGGCCGAGAGTACTCAAGGTCAGAAACAGGTAATACTCGGGCCGGACCCTGTCCTCGATCCCCTTGAGCTCTGTGCTGAACAGCAACACAACCGCAAAACCCATGGCAATGACAAACTTGATGAACTGCGAAAAGAAATCAATCTGGTAAGCCATGTAAAACAGGCTACCCTCCATGGGTAAGCCGTTCAGGCAGGCCAGTACATTAATCAGGGCCAGGCTCAATGCTATGGTGCGGGCCTTCCTGCCGCCTACCTTGCCGGTACTGACAAAAAAAAGGACCAGACTTCCCAAGAGAAGAACTAATTCTGGAGCAAACAGCATGAGCTTCATTGTGTATCCTTTGCGTAAGTTCCTTAAAAACCTTGAGAAATTTCCTTTACGGAATCATCAGCTTTGCCACAGAAACAGAGTCGCCCAAGCCCCCAACCTGCTCGATCAGATGAGCAACACTCACATGCAGCACCTTCAAAAACGGCTCCGGCGACAAGCCGATCCAAAAAACAAAGATAAGCAAGGGCGCCAGGGTCACCATCTCCCGGAGATTGAGATCAGAAATGGTGGAATGATCCGGATTCACCGGCCTGCCCCACACCACCCGCTGGAGCATGCGGAACATGTACGCCGCCGCGAGAATCGCGCCGGGGATAGCGACGGCGGCCACGATCTTATTATGAGCAAAGGCGCCAACCAGGATCAGGAACTCCCCCACAAAACTGTTGGTTCCAGGGAAGGCCAGGGAGGAAAGCGAGAAAAACGCCAGGTAGCTCACATATACCGGCATGTATTTGCCGAGCCCTGCCGCGGCGTCCAGTTCTCGGCTATGGGTCCGCTCGTAGATCATACCCACGCAAAAAAAGAGCGCGCCGGTGGTTACCCCATGATTGATCATCTGCAAAAGTGCGCCTTCAAGACCATGCTGATTAATGGCAAAGATCCCCAGGGTGACAAAACCCATATGGCCGACACTGGAGTAAGCGATCAGTTTCTTCATGTCCTGCTGGGCCAGGGCGGTGAAGCCCCCGTAAAGAATGCCGACCACCGAAAGCCAGAGGACATAGGGCACGAAGGTAAGGGTTGCTTCCGGAGTTATTGGCAGGCAAAAGCGCAAAAACCCGTAGGTTCCCATTTTCAGCAGAATCGAGGCAAGGATAACGCTGCCGGCGGTGGGCGCCTCGACATGGGCGGCGGGCAACCAGGTATGAAAGGGAAACATCGGCACCTTGATGGCGAAAGCCAGAAAAAAAGCAAGAAAGACCACGATCTGGAAGGTGGTGGAATAATCCTGCCCCATCAAGGCGGGAATGCTGAAGGTTCCCTGGTCCAGATAAAGGCCGATGATGGCCACCAGCAGCAGGACCGAGCCCGCCAGGGTGTAGAGAAAAAACTTGATCGAGGCATATACCTTGCGGGGGCCGCCCCAGACCGCGATCAACAGATACATGGGAATAAGCATTGCTTCCCACAACAGGTAAAACAAGATGAAATCAAGGGCCATGAACACGCCGAGCATGGAGGTCTCCATGAGCAGCAGACAAATCATGAACTCCTTGACCCTTTTGTCGATGTACCGCCAGGAGCCGAGGACGCAGAGGGGCATGATCAGGGTGGTCATTAAGACCAGCAGCAGAGAGATGCCGTCTATCCCAAGGGTATAGTTGATATTTAGAGCGGAAATCCAGGGGGCGTGTTCGCCAAACTGATATTTGGCGGTAGTCGCATCAAAGTTCCAGTATAGGGGAAGGGAAAGAAGCGCCGTGACCACCGTCACCAGCATCGTCCAGTATTTGGCTGCGGTATCCCCGGGAATACATAACAGAATCAGGGCGCCGACCAAGGGCAAAAAGATCAGGGCGCTCAGAATGGGATACCCCATCGCATTCATTATCAAAAAGTCCATTCCCATTATCCTCGGCAATAAAAATTAAGCACAGTCACTACTCAGGAGGTGATCTGTAGATGATAAGTCTATCAACAACTGAAAAAAGGCCATCCCTGAAATAGTTAACTTTTCACCCTGGAAGACTACTGTCTAAAAAACCACCAGCCTGAAGAGTTAGGCGAATACATATAAAACAAGCGCAACCGCAACAATGGATACCGCATAAAAAATATTGTACTGCAATTGGCCGCTCTGCGCCCGCCTGACCATGGCGCCGACGCCGCGCACCGTTTTAGCCAGACCGTCCACCACACCATCGATGGCATGCCAGTCAAACCAGGACCAGAATCTGGCCGTAGTCATCAGCGGGATCAGGCCAAGGTAACGATATCCTTCACTGACACAGCTGTCCGCCCACTGGATGGGTTTCCGGGCCAACCAGTAAAAACCGCGGCCACCCATACGATAGAACCAGTCCAAGTCGATACTGATCGTGGGCTCCGGGGCCAGCTTCTTGATGAGCAGAAAAAAGCCCAGCGCGGTGAACAGGAGGATCTGCAAGGTCTCTGAGAGATGATAGGTATTGTATGGATGGTAGCCTGCGGCAATCTGCGGATACGGCAGCATGTTGTAAAGATAAGGGGTGTAACTGCCGATCAGGATGCAGAGAAAGGCGGCAATGGCCATGCCAAGCTGCATGTTCCATGGCGGATCCGCGGCCTTGTCCCAGGTTTCCTGACTGCAGTTATTCTTGCCGAACCAGATAAAATAAGGGACCTTGAGGCCGGTGTGGAGAAAGGTTCCGGCCGAGGCCAGGGTCAACAGGAAAGCGGCCCAGTAGTTGTGAACCTCAAAGCCCGCCGCCACGATCATCGCCTTGCTGACAAAGCCGGAAAAAAGCGGAAAGGCGGAGATGGAAAGCCCCCCGATCATGGTGAAGACAAAAGCCATGGGCATTTTTTTGTAGAGACCGCCCAACTCGGAAAACTTGCTCTTGCCGGTCATGTGCAACACCGAGCCGCAGCCCATGAACAACAGCCCCTTATAGAGGATGTGAGCAAAGGCGTGGGCGCAGGTGCCGTTGATGGCAAGCTCGGTGCCGATTCCCACCCCGGCCACCATGTAGCCGACCTGGCTGATGATGTGGTAGGCCAGCAGCCGCCGGGCATCGTTTTCCAGCACCGCGTAAACCACGCCGTAGAGGGCCATGCAGACCCCCAGCGGCACCAGGATCTCCATCCCGGCAAAGGCTCGGGCCAGGGCGTAAACCGCGGTTTTGGTGGTGAAGGCGCACATGAAGACGGCGCCGCTCACGGTTGCTTCTCCGTAAGCGTCTGGCAGCCAGGCATGAAAAGGTGGCACCGCGGCATTTAAGAGAAAGCCGATCAGAATCAGATAGGTGGAAAGACTCGGGCTACCCACGCCGATGGGGCCGAAGGAGAGATCGCCGCCGGTGGCCTGGTAGCGAAGAATAAGCCCGGCCAGCAGGGCAAGGCCACCGGCGGTATGCACCAGCAGATACCGGTAGCCCACCGCCAGTGATTCGGGCCGCCTGCGAAACCAGACGAGAAAGACCGAGGCAAAGGCCATCAGCTCCCAGAAAAGAAAAAGCACCAGGTAATCGCCGCAGAAGATAACCCCTAGCGAACCGGCCACATAGAGCCAGGCGGCGACATGTTGAAAATCCTCCTCCACATGCAGCCCGTAGATGGTGCCGATGATGCACATCAGGGTCATAATGTAGGCGAAGACCATACTAAGATTATCCACCCGGCCGAAGGTGAGATCCCAATCAAGAAAACGAACTACCCCGTAGATGCCGTGCTGTCCCTGCATGGACAGCACCGACAGAAAGGCCAGGGTCGGAACAATAACCAGATAAGGCCGTTTCAGCCATTTCGGCAGAAAGGGCAGGATAAAGGCGCCGACAATGAGAATCAGCGCTGGATGCAGCCATAAATCAGTTATCATAGTAATCCTCACGGGTCATGATGCCTAAGTGACCATACCACTTGGAAACAATGATGATCACCACACAGGCGACAAAGCCGAAGACCGCCCAGAAGCCGGGAATATGCTCGACTGCGGTATGGGCATGTTCCTTGGAAACAAAAAGGACATCCCAGACCACCAGAAGCGCCAGCCCCACATAAGAGAGGCGAATGACCTGCGGCAACCGGTCACGCAGAAAATCAATAAGTTTTACTATCATCCCGTCACCGCCTTGACAAAGTTCATCATGAAATCCGGGTAGATACCGATGACCACCGAAATGAGCGCGGCAATCATCAGGGGCACCACCATGGTCAGGGGCGCCTCCTTGATCCCGGTATAGGCTTCGCCCTCCGGACGTTTGCCGAAGAAGGCCCGATAGGTCACCGGCGCGAAGTAGGCCACATTCAGCAGGGTGCTGGCCAGCAACACCAGCAGAATGCCGATATAGTGAGACTCCATTTCCATGGCCCCGACCAGAAGCTTCCACTTGGTGACAAAACCGGCCACCGGCGGCGCGCCGATCATGGAAAGAGAGGCAATGGCAAAGGCGGCGAAGGTAAAGGGCATGGTCCGGCCCAGGCCGCTCATCTCGGAGATAGTTTTTTTGTGGGTCGCCACATAGATAGCCCCGGCGCAGAAAAAGAGGGTGATCTTGGCAAAGGCATGGTTGGCAATGTGCACCAGCCCGCCCTGAATACCATTGGGGGTAAGGAGAGCCACGCCGAGGATGATGTAGGAAAGCTGGCTCACTGTGGAATAGGCGAGCCGCGCCTTGAGATTATCCTTGGTCAGGGCGATAATCGAGGCCACCAGGATAGTGAAGGAAACAAAATAGGCAGTGGGAATGCCAAGATTTAAACCATGCATCAGGTCGGTGCCGAAAACATAAAGCATAACCCGGGTCGTGCAGAAGACGCCAACCTTGACCACGGCCACCGCATGCAAGAGCGCGGAGACCGGGGTAGGAGCCACCATCGCCCCTGGAAGCCAGTTGTGGAAAGGCATGATCCCGTTCTTGGCAAAACCCAGGAGACAGAAGATGTAGAGCATCGTCACCAACGCCCCATGGGCATCAACGATGCCGTCGGAGAAAATGCCGGTGCGGATGTTGTCGGCAAAATCCAGGGTGCCGGTGAGCACATAGATGAGAATCATGGCCGGCAACACCAAGCCCTTGGCCGTGGTGGTAAGATAGACGATGTACTTTTTGGCCCCCTCGTACCCCTCTTCATCCTGGTGATGGGCAACCAGCGGATAGGTACAGACGCTGACGATCTCGTAAAAGAGATAGAGGGTGAAAAGATTATCGGAAAAAGCCACGCCAATGGCCCCGAACAGGGACAGGGCGAAACAGGCATTGAACCTGGTCTGCGCATGCTCGTGCAGCCCTCGCATATACCCGGCGGAATAAAAAACCGCCAGAATCCAAAGGAAGGAAGCTACCACGGCAAAAATCATGGAAAAAGCGTCAACCCGCAGGGTTACGGAAACTCCAGGCAGGAGCTTGAACAGCTGACAGACGATGGTTTTACCCTCGCCCAAGGGGGCCGGCGCAACGGTGGTGATCATCGAGGCGATGATGCCGAACATTGTCACCGCCGCGATAAAAGAACACGACTCCCTGATGTTGGGCTTGCGACCGGAGAGCATCACAAGAACGGCCCCGGCCAGGGCCGTCAGGATGGCGAGCAGCGGTTTTACGGAAACAATTGTATCCATGTCCTTTCCTTTCGTAACTATCCAGCTCAAGGCCGGAAACGAACAAAAACAACCTAAATCGTAACTATCCAGCAGTGGTGTAGCTGCCAGGCAGAAGCCTGCGAAGTGTGCTGGGGCCCTTGAGCAGGCTGATATAGCTGAGTTGAGCAGTTTGTCTGCTCAAACGAAACTTATACCCTCTGGGTGCAACAACGCAGCTGCGCTGCTACTGGATAGTTACTTCCTTTCTAGCCTTGCAAATCCGTGACATCTTCGGTGTCAATGGATTTGTAGTTCCGGTAGACGGCGATGATTATGCTCAGGGCGATGGCCGCCTCGGCAGCGGCAATGGCCATAATAAACAGGGTAAAAAGCTGACCCACCGTAGGATCGGGCGTCAAAAAACAGTTAAAAGCCATGAAGTTAAGAGAGGCCCCGCTCAAAATCAATTCAGCGGAGATCAGCATCCCGATAAAAGTCTGACGCTGCACGAGACCATAGATGCCGATGCCGAACAGCAGGGCAGCGATCACCAGGTAGGTGTACAGACTGTTGCTGAGTAACAGTATGTTCATTATTTATTCCTCCCGGACCTGGCCAAAACCAGCGAACCGACCACCGCCACCAGCAAGACCACGGAAATCAGCTCAAAACTCATGCTGTAAGTGGTGAGCAGTGACTTGCCAAGGTCCCCGACTGTGCCGAGATTAGCAATGCCTGGGGAAAAATGCCACTCCGTCTTCAAGGCCAACCCCACCAGGCCCCAGACCAGCAGGCCGCTGACCAGAAAGGCCAGAGGCCCGACCAGCACGTTGCGCCTGGTCACCCGCTTCAGCTCCGAAGACTCGGCCAGCATCACGGCAAAGATGATGGTTACGCAGACGGCTCCCACGTAGATCAAAATCTGCATCAGGGCAACAAAGGGGCCGTTAAGATAGTAGTAAAGCCCGGCCACCCCGAGAAAACACAGGGCAAGCCCGGCCACGCTGCGGATCAGGCTGCGGGCTGAGGCGGCGATCAGCGCTCCGGCCAGGGTCAACCCGACAAAGCCAAGAAACAAGAGGCCGTAGAGGCCTTCCGCCGTGAACAAGGAGATCATCAGTTCTTTGCCTCCAGACGTTTTTTGAGATCAAAGATGTACGCTTCCTTGCTGACGCCCGCGAGGTTGTAATCCTTGGAAAAGGTGATTGCCGATGGCGTACAGCTTTCGACACAAAGACCACACAGGCTGCATTTGGTAAAATCGAGGATGTACTCGGTCAGCACCTTACCCTTCACCCCTTCCCGCTTTTCGCCCCGCACCGTGATGCAGTTCGAGGGGCAGGCCTTCTCGCACATGCCGCAAACAAGGCACTTGGTCCCGCCGGTTTCCTCGTTCTTTACCAGCTCGATATGCCCGCGGAAGCGCGGGGTCATGGGCAAGGTCTGGTGCGGATACTGTACCGTCACCACCGGCTGGAAAAAATACCGGATGGTAATCCCCAGGCCGACAAACAGGCTCCAGGTCCCGCTGATAATCTCTTTCAGATAGTCGCTCATGGTTAAAACACCTTCAACATGGCACTGGTAAGAATCAGGTTAACAAAAGAGATCGGGATCAAAATCTTCCAGGAAAGATTGAGCAGCCCGTAAAAGGTTGTCCGGGGAAAGGTCCAGCGGATCCAGATGACGGTGAAGATCAGGAAATACATCTTAATGAGGAACCAGTGTACCCCCGGAAAAAGCCCGAACGGACAATCCCAGCCGCCAAGGAAAAGAATGGTCGCCACACTGGCGCCGATAACGATGTTGGCATACTCGCCCATGAAAAAGACGCCGAAGCCCATACCCGAGTACTCGGTAAAGGCGCCGGCCACCAGCTCGCTCTCCGCTTCGGCCATGTCGAAGGGAGCCCGGTTGGTCTCGGCCAGCATGCAGATAAAGAAGATCAGGAAAGCCACCGGCATCAAAGGGCTGGCGGCAAGATTAAGAATATTCCAGTGCCAGAAGCCGCCCATCTGCAAGCCGACAATCTCGCTGAGATTCATGGTGCCGCTGATCATGACCAGGGTCACCACTGTGACCAGCATGGGAATCTCGTAGGCCACGTTCTGGGAAACCACCCGGGCTGCGGAGATAACTGCATACTTGTTGCGCGACCCCCAGGCCCCCAGAAGCAGACCGAGGACATTCACCGAGGCAAAGGCAAAAATTACCAGCAAGCCGAGATCAAGTTTTCTCGCCACCAGGGTTTCGCTGAAGGGGATGGTGACAAAGCTCATGATCGCGGGAACCATGACCAGGATGGGGGCGATCTTGAACAACACCGGATCAACCCCGGCCGGAACGATGAGCTGCTTGGTCATCAACTTGATGCCGTCGACCAGGGGCTGGAGCAGGCCGAAGGGGCCCACTTCCTTGGGACCGATCCGCCGCTGGATATGCGCGGCCTCTTTCCGTTCCAGCCAGACGAGATAGGCGGCGTTCAGGGCGGCGAAGGCGATCACTCCGACCAGGAAGGCCAGCAGCCTTATTATTTCAGGATCCACTTGCATAACGAAGCTCCTTACCTGTCTATCTCGGGGATGACCAAATCCAGACTGCCCATCAGGGCGAGGGCGTCAGGCAGCAGCATGCCCCGACAGGCCTCGCCAAATAGGCTCAAATTGGAAAAGGTTGGGGAACGGAGTTTCAGCCGGTACGGGGTGTTGCTTCCGTCGCTGACCGCCCGCACGCCGAACGAGCCGCGCGCCGTTTCCACGGCATGATAATAATCGCCCTTGGGAGGTTTGAGGATCTTGGGCACCTTCTCGGCCATCACCGGGCCTTCGGGCAGTTTATCGAGAGCCTGTTCGACAATGCGCAGACTCTGTTCGATCTCGTCCATCCGCACCATATAGCGGGCCATGGAATCTCCCTGCTCGTAGACCGGCACCTCAAAGTCCATTTCCGGGTAAATGGAATATGGCTCATGCTTGCGCACATCAAAATTGATGCCGGAGCCCCGGCAAACCGGCCCGGTTGCCCCGTATTTACGGCACATCTCGGCGGAGATCGGCCCGACCTCCTGAAGTCGCTTCATCAGGATGATGTTCTTGGTCACCAGATTATGGTACATGGGCATCCGCTCGCGCAGCCGCTTGATAAAGGCCCGGGCTCCTGGAACAAAATTGTCGTCGATGTCGTTGTACACCCCGCCGAAGCGGAAATAACAATAGGTGAGGCGGGAACCGGTCACCGATTCCAGCAGATCAAGAATATGCTCTCTGTCGTCAAAGGCGTAGAGCAGCGGGGAAAAGCCGCCCAGATCCAGGATAAAGGCGCCAAACCAGAGGAGATGGCTGGAAACCCGGTTCAGCTCGGAGGTTATCACCCGCAGGTATTCGGCCCGCTCCGGCACCGTGAGGCCCGCAGCCCTTTCCACCAACGAGACATAACCATGGTTGAAGGCGAGGGCATGGAGATAGTCCATCCGCCCGGTGTTGGGCAAAAACTGGGCCCAAGTGCGGTTCTCCCCCATCTTCTCGTGCATGCGGTGGATATAGCCCAGAACCGGCTCCGCCTCGACGATATACTCGCCGTCCATGGTCAACTTGACCCGCAAAACCCCATGGGTGGCAGGATGCTGCGGACCAAGGTTTAAGACAAAGGTTTCATTGGCTTGACTTTGGATCAAGGCGCTCATGGGCGAAAATCCTTCAGCAGGGGATGATAATCAGCATCTTCCGGCAACAGCAACGGCACAAGACAGGGATGGCCGACAAAGATGATCCCGAAGAAATCATGGGTCTCCCGCTCATGCCAGTTGGCGCCGGAGTAGATTTGGGAAATGGTGGGAACCTCCGGCTTGCTGCGGGGCACCCTGGTTCTGACCGTCACCCGGCAGAGCGCCTCGTAATGATTGAAATCATACACCGCCTCCAACGCGTCTTCGGCAAGCTCGCCCTGTTCGGCAGCCGGCTCGACCGGGGGGGGCTCTTCTCCGGCGGCTGCGGCGGCCTCAACTTTCGCCTTGGCCGCGGCTGCGGCTTTTGCCACCGCTTCCTTGCGCAGGGCGGCCTGCTCTCCCAGCCAGTCCACGCCGGTTATGGCCTCAATAAAAAATCCTGCCGCATCCAGCACCGAGACTGCGGCGAGCAGCTGCTCAGGGGCAACCTGCACATCCAGGGCAAAGCCTTTGCGGGCATACTCGGTTTCGTTTACTGCCTGAGCCCCGCTGGCGGCCAGGTTCTCTTTGATCGCACCACAATTCATGATCAACCCACCTCCACTCTTGGCCATCTGCGGGAACCAGTCACCTTTTCCTCAAGCTCTAAAATCCCCTCGATCAAGGCCTCCGGGCGCGGCGGACAACCGGGGATGAAGACATCCACCGGAAACAGCTTATCCGCGCCCTCGACAATGCCATACTGGCCTTCAAAAACAAAAGGACCGCCGGATATGGCGCAGTTACCCATGGCGATGACCCATTTGGGCTCGGGCATCTGGTCGTACAGGGTCTCCACGGCTGGGGCCATCTTTTTGCTGATGGTGCCGGCGACAATCATCACATCGCACTGGCGGGGGGAGGGACGAAACACCTCGGCGCCGAAACGGGCCAGATCAAAGCGGGAGGCGCCGGTGGCCATCATCTCAATGGCGCAACAGGCAAGGCCGAAGGTCATAGGCCAGAGAGAATTGGCCCGCCCCAGGGCAAGCAGCTTGTCAAGCTGGGCAAACTGAACTATCGCGGGCTGTATATTTTGCGTTCCCACTTGAACACTCCCTTTTTCCAGGCATAGATGATTATCAAGGACAGGATTCCGACAAAAAGCAGGATCTCGACAAAGGCATACAGACCGCCGACCAGTTCCTGCGATTTATACACAAGAGCCACTGGAAACAAAAAGAGAATATCCACGGCAAAGGCGACAAACATCAGAGCATAAAGATAATAGACGATACCGAAACGAATCCAGGCATCGCCAATGGGCTCCATACCGCATTCAATAAGCTGCTTTGTTTTGCCTTGGGTATTTCTGGTGGTGCGGGGAGCCAGGAGGAGGGCAATAATGAAGGGGCCAACCGCAAAACCAAGCCCTCCCAAGAAAAAGGCTGCTACATAGAGAAGATCGAGAATTACCTGCTGTTCCACAACGGGATACTCCTTATGTTGAAGCGCTTTATATGAATAGCTTCCGACTTAAATAGCCCTATCAAAAATTGATGTCAAGCAAATACTGAATGAGTATTCAGAAAAAGAACCGCGGCGGAAACATGGCCGCAAAAAGGACATTTATCTCGTTCTTTCAATGAATTAAAAACGGCGGTTCACGCCGGGATTTATTCCAGACCGGCAGAGCTTTGGCAGATAAATCTACACAAATTCAAACTGTTAGCCAAGGTAAAAATACCGTGGCGATAACTACCTAACCCACGTTTTTTTATCGTTTTTTACATCGGTGCGGCAACAATCAGACCCAGCAGCTCAAGAAGCCGCTGATGAATATTGTCAAAACCGCCATTGGACATGATGGCCACTACATCGCCCTCGTGTAAGCTGCCATCAAGATAGGAAAGAACCTCCTCGGTGGTCGAAAAATATTCGGCGCACAAACCGCGCCTCACCAGATCCTCCACCAATTGCCGGGAGGAGAAACGTTCGGACTCCGGGATATTGGCAAGGGGGGCAGGCTCGCGCACCAGCACCTCTGCCGCGGCATCAAAGGCAGAGGCATAGGCCTCCTGAAAGACCTTGCGCCGGCTGGAGTTAGTCCGGGGCTCAAAAACCGCCACCAGCCGATGCCCGGCATAGGCGGCCGCCAAAGCAGCCAGGGTTTCCCGGACTGCGGTAGGGTGATGAGCAAAATCGTCGATTACCGTCACCCCGCGGGCCACGCCCCGGACCTCCTGACGTCGCCGAACCCCCTGGAATTTTCGTAACCCCGCCGCCACGTCCTGCCGGACAAAACCAAGAATATCAAGGACCGCGATCACGGCCAGGGCATTCAAGGCATTATGCCTGCCGGGCAGCACGTTTTCATAACTGCCGAAGGGAACGCTGTTTTTGCTGACCTGAAAAGAGGTGGCGGATGGGCTAACCACCAGATCAGTCACCCGCCAGTCGCAGCCTTCGGCAAAACCGTAGCCGACCACCGTACACCTGGCCCCCTGGCAAACCTCCCGGACTACCGGGTCATCCCAGCAGGCCACCAGAAAGCCGTCCGGAGGCATGCCGGCGACGAGCTTGGCAAAGGAGGCCTTGATGGCCGTAAGATCGGCATAGATATCGGCATGGTCAAACTCGATACTGGTCAGGATGGCGATCTGCGGCCGGTAATGAAGGAACTTCGGTCCCTTGTCGAAAAAGGCAGTGTCGTACTCATCACCTTCGGCGACAAAATATGTTCCCTCCGCCACATTGAAGTTCCTCCCGAAAGCCTGCACCAAACCGCCGATCATGAAACTCGGTTCCGCCCCGAGTTCGCGAAGCAGGCTGGCCAAAAGGGAGGAAGTCGTGGTTTTGCCGTGGGTTCCGGCGACCACCAGAGAGATCTTGTCGCGGATAAAAAACTGGCTCAGGGCTTGGGGAAAGGAAACATATGGTATCCCGCGCTCGGCCAGGGCCACCGCTTCCGGATTTTCCCGCCGGATGACATTGCCTACTACCACCAGATCCGGCCGCGGCTCAAGATTGTCCGGAGAATAACCGGACTGCACCGCAATCCCCTGCCCGGCCAAAAAATCACTCATGGGAGGATAGACCTGCTGATCAGAGCCGGTCACGGTAAAGCCCGCGCTTTTCAGCATGCCGGCCAGAGCGCCTACCCCAGTGCCGCAAATGCCCATGAGGTGGATATGGCTGATTTTTTCAGGAAAGCGATTAAGAGCGGGATCAAGGCCCGCCGGGGAAAGAGACATCCTCAGGACCGGACGGTATCCCGCACCGACTGATAGATGGCGCGGAACATTTCGTCAAAGTTACCCGGCGCAAGCCGGCCCACCTCGATAAACTTCACCACGATCTCCTTGGAGACCTTGAGAATGGCATCCTCGGAAACAGGCTTCAGGGCAGGATCGGGCGCTTTAGGGGATTGGCTCATATAATTCTCGAAGAGAGAAGGGACGCAAGGGGAAAAACCAGCAAAACCTAACCATTAAATCTCTAAAACATATCCAACTGTAACCGTTCCGCGGTGCTGCCGCAGATGCATGGAAGAGGCCGGCAAAATGTGCTGATGTAATGCGCCAACCGATGACAAAGCAGATGTGGTGTTGCTGGGCAGTTACAGGAAAAAACCTCTGCCATACACGAAGAAGGCCAATTCTTAAGGCTGGCAGAGGCTGACCTGTTGAGAAAAACCGGATAAGCCCTCCTCAAAGGTGCGTTTAGAAAGAGTGGTGGAGCTAAGCGGGATCGAACCGCTGACCTCTTGAATGCCATTCAAGCGCTCTCCCAGCTGAGCTATAGCCCCACATTATCTTGAAGCGTCTGACAACGACCACCCGCCAGACACGCTGGTTCAAATACCACCCGTCGCATTCCATGTCAAGCGTTTTCTCCATAAAAACCCTCCCATTTCCCTTGCCAAGGTCAGGCGAGTCTGTTAAAGTCTGGAAGATTTTATTCAATGAGCATAACTGCCCGTAAATTAAAGGCATTCTTGTTAAAATACAGAGGTAATCGCATTATGTTCTCACCCTTTGACGCACTGTTCGGATGGCTATCCAACGATCTGGCCATTGATTTGGGAACTGCCAACACTTTGGTTTTCGTGAAAGGCAAAGGCATTGTTTTGCGGGAGCCCTCGGTGGTTGCCATCCGCAAGGATGCACGCAGCAACAGAGTTCTTGCCGTTGGCAAAGAAGCCAAAATGATGCTGGGCCGCACTCCGGGCAATATTATCGCGGTCAGGCCGATCAAGGACGGCGTCATTGCCGATTTTGAAGTTACCGAGGCAATGCTGCGCTACTTCATCAACAAAGTCCACAATCGCCGCACCCTGGTCCATCCCCGCATCATAATCAGCGTTCCCTCCGGCATCACCCAGGTTGAAAAAAGGGCGGTCAAGGAATCCGCCGAGTCGGCAGGCGCTCGCGAAGTGTACCTCATCGAAGAGCCGATGGCTGCGGCCATCGGCGCCGGCCTGCCCATCACCGAGCCAACTGCCAGCATGGTTGTGGACATCGGCGGCGGCACCACCGAAATTGCGGTTATTTCCCTGGCAGGCATTGTCTATTCCAGCTCGCTGCGGGTGGCAGGCGATAAGATGGACGAATCCATCCTCCATTACATCAAACGCAAACACAACCTGGCCATCGGCGAACACACCGCCGAAGTCATCAAAACAACCATTGCCGATGTCATGCCCGAGCCGCCCTACGATACCATGCAGGTCAAGGGCCGCGATCTTGTTTCCGGCGTCCCCAAAACCCTGGTTATCACTTCGGAAGAGATCTGCATCGCCATCACCGAACAGGTTGACGCAATCATTGAAGCGGTAAAAATGGCCCTTGAGCTCACGCCGCCGGAACTTTCCGCTGACATTATCGATCAGGGCATCGTTCTCACCGGCGGTGGAGCCTTGTTACGCAATCTTGACAAAAAGCTCTCCGAGGAAACCGGTCTGCCCATTATTATTGCAGAAGATCCTCTTTCTTCCGTGGTGCTTGGCTCAGGAAAGGCCCTGGAACACATTGAACTTCTCAGGGAGGTAATGACCCTCTAGGTTGGAGCATTTCAGACCGTCACCTTATTTTTTCATTGTGTATAGCACCCTTCCTCTCTTTGGTTTTTTTTAGAAAACATGGCGACATCCAACTATTTCCAGAGTCAGAGCCGACGATGAGGAAAAAAAGCAACCGCGCCAGACAGATCAGAATCTTCCTTTTTTTCGGCTTTCTCCTCGCCATGTTCATTATTCTGATTGTCTCCACCGTGGGCAGCAAGGAGTTTAACGCTCCCCACAAATTAGCTCTTGAAGTCATCGGCACGGCTCAGTATGGCATGACCAGGATATCCGGGAGCTTGAAAAATGGCTGGCAAAATTATTCCGCGCTGATCAATGTTCGGGAGGAAAATGTCCGCCTGCGGGAAGAGCTGCGGAAACACAAGGCGATCAACAACGAATACCGGGAGGCTGTGGCAATTAATGTCCGGCTGGCAAAGCTTCTTGAGATGAAAGAAACCATCCAGACTCCCACCCTGACCGCCGAAATCATCGGGGTGGACCCTTCCCAGTGGTTCAAAACAGTCATTATTAACCGGGGCAGCAGCGACGGAATCAAGGACGGCATGCCCGCCGTGACCAGCGAAGGCGTAGTTGGCCAAGTCACCAACACCTCCCCCCATTTCGCGAAGATCTTACTGGCAACCGACCCGAACAGCGCCCTTGACGGCCTGATCCAGGAAACCAGGGTACGCGGGGTCGTCAAGGGTGGCGGCGCCGGCTTTCATATGGAGTATGTTCTAAAAAATAACGAGGTGGCCAAAGGCGACAGAATTGTTACCTCCGGCATCGGAGACATCTTCCCGAAAGGCATCCCAATCGGCACGGTGGCAAAGGTTGAGAAGGCAGGTCGGGGAATGTTCCAGGAGATTGAGATAGACCCAGCCGCGGATTTTTCCCAGCTTGAATATCTGATTATTGTCATGAAAAAAGATCCGCTGGCCAAATAAAGCTGAGTTGAGCAGCTTGCCTGCACCTACGAAACTTGATGAACTCGCAACAACCGGAAAAGCTTACAGGCCCACCACACAAAATCAGACACTTACACATTAATACCCGTTGTAATCGTGGCTTTTTACGATTTCAACAAACTTATACCCTCTGGGTGCAATAATGATTAACCCTCTCCAGACCTTTGCCAAATGGTCCTAAGTATCCTTTTTTTCTCAGGGACGCTCCTCCTGATCCTGCAGACCACCCTGCTACATTCCTT
>Ga0172380_10000579_pt1 | contig 69214 bp, 59 predicted proteins | sample Leawe162metaG_FD_119747 | JGI IMG/M metagenome (GOLD analysis project Ga0172380, IMG submission 119747) | Leachate microbial communities from a municipal landfill in Southern Ontario, Canada - Leachate well 162 metaG | ecosystem: Engineered > Solid waste > Landfill > Unclassified | place... | reverse complement strand
CAATATATTATTGGTCATGTCGATTTTTATGATTGCAGAATATATGTAAATAAAAATGTTCTTATCCCTCGACAAGAAACCGAAATCCTTATTGAAACAATTCTGAATAATTACGGTATGGATAAGAAGATAAATATTTTAGATATTGGTACCGGGAGTGGGGCAATTGCTATTGCCTTAGCAAAAAAAATGGTTAATAGTAATGCTATCGCAATAGATATCTCGGAAACAGCTTTAGATACGGCAAAGAAAAATTCAGTAATCAATAATGTAGAAAATATCGAGTTTCGGTTACAAGATATTAAACAAGAAATTGCCAAGGAATTTAATGAACGATTTGATTTAATAGTTTCTAATCCGCCTTATGTAAGTAGTCTTGAATATGAAACAATTCAAAAGGAGATAAAGGAATTTGAACCACGTTTAGCTGTAACTGATAATGGTGATGGTTATGAGTTTTACGACGTTATTTCAAATAAAGGAAGAACGCTTCTTAAATCGGGAGGGACAATTTATTTTGAAGTGGGAAAAGGGCAATCTGAAAAAGTATCTCAACTATTAGAAGAAAATCTATTCTCTGAAATAAAAGTGTACCAAGATTTACAAAAGATTAACCGTGTTGTAAGTGGAATAAAATTATGAGAGCTGTCGTTCAGAGAGTTTCTAAAGGGTCTGTAAAAATAGATCGGCTCGATTACTTCTCCAAGATAGGAAAGGGATTTGTAATTTTGCTTGGAATAACTCATACTGATACAATTACAGAAGTTGAATACTTAGCTGATAAATGCACTAACTTAAGAATATTTGAAGATGCAAATGAGAAGATGAATTTATCACTAAAAGATGTTGAAGGGGAGATACTTATTATTTCTCAATTTACTCTCTATGCAGAAACGGCGAAAGGCAATAGACCTAGCTTTATTGAAGCGGCAAGACCTGAAATTGCAATCGAAATTTATAATAAATTTGTTGAAAAACTCAAAAAGAATATTGGTGCTGAAAAAGTTAAAACAGGTGTTTTTGGAGAGATGATGGCTGTTGAAATTCATAATGAAGGTCCGGTTACAATAATAGTGGAATCGAAATAATGCATTCTACATTAATGGTATTTATCGATGGTGTAGGAATTGGCGAGAAAGATTACGAAAAAAATCCCTTTTTTAAATATAATTTTAAATTCCTTACTGAATATTTTGAAGATATTCCTCATATAGACAATCAAGTTATTTGGAAAGAAAATGCTGTACTTTTTCCGGTTGATCCAATCATGGGTGTTCCGAATATACCATTAAGTGGAACTGGACAGACTTCAATATTTTGTGGTATTAATGCTCAGCAAATTCTTGGACAGCATTTTGGTCCGCATCCTCATCCTGATTTGAAGCCCTTAATTAAAGAAAAAAACATTTTCAAAAGTTTCTTTGATCTCGGATTGAAGGCGACCTTCGTCAATGCTTATCCGAAACCTTTTTTCGATTATATTAATTCAGGTAGAAGACGGCTGAGCGTTACTTCCTTAAGTGCACTCTATGCTGGTTTAGAATTGAGAAGGTATGAAGAATTAAAAAATGGAAATGCACTCAGTGCTGAAATCGATAATAGTATTTGGATTAATAAATTTAGTTATGATCTTGAACTGATTAAATCTGAAACGGCAGTTGATAGACTCCTTGCAATATCTAAAGAACATCATTTTACGCTTTTTGAATATTTCCTTACTGATCATTTGGGGCATGGCAGGCACAAAGACCAATTTGATAATTGGATTAAGACATTAGATGACTTCTTATTTGATCTTCTTAAAAAGAGCGAATCACTCGAAGATTTCACTTTATTAATATGTTCTGATCATGGCAATTTCGAAGATATCTCTATAAAGATGCACACCCTTAATCCATCGCTTTCAATTGTTGTTGGTAAAAATCATAAACATTTTTATGAAAGAATAAAAAACCTCTCCGATATGAATGAAACTATACTTGGACAATACAGGTGATAAATACACCATTAAATAGGTTTGTATTCCTATTTATAATCGGCATAATTTTAGAAAAAGTATTTGAAATTAATTTTTACGTCTTACTTTTTCTTTCGGCAGTATTATTACTCATACTTCTTATTCAATTTAAGAAACAACAAGAAAGCAAGTATATCTTAATACTGCAAATTCTATTAATAATATTAACCGGTTCAATCTTTTATTATAATTATATTCTTCCAAACGATATTTACCCATACCAAGAAACAAAAGTAATAAAGTCGCAACTTGACGCTGAAATTACGAATATCGATCTAATTCGTGATAAAAGAATTACCTTATATTTATCAACTAAAAAAATTTTTCCATTTACTGTCATAACTAAGCCAATTAATGTTATCGCAAATATTTATGGAGAAAATAAAGAACTAATAAAACTTTATAATAATATAAGTATCGGAGATTCGATTAGGATAAGAGGTAAATTCTCGAAGCCAAATTCAGAAAGAAATCCGGGTGAGTTTGATTATTCAGAATATTTACTAGCTAATAATATAGCTGCACTTATTTCCACTGAAGACCTATCAGCAATAAAAGTAAAAAACAATCATACTAACCATTTTCAAAATACCATTTTAGATATCCGTAAATCGATCGATTATAGAATTAAGGAATTACATAGCCTTGATGCGGCGGCGTTGCTTAGAGGGTTTTTATTGGCTGATAGATACCTAATTACATACGATACTCAACAAGAATTTATTGATACCGGTGTGTTCCATATTCTTGCAGTTTCGGGGATGAATATCGCTTATGTAATATTAATTATTTATTTCCTATTCGGAAGGTTCGGATTAAAAGTTAGATTAATTGTTTCATTGGCGGCAGTAGTTGTCTTTGTCATAATTACCGGTACAGCTCCATCTATAATTAGAGCCGCAATTATGATGGGTGTATTTATCTTTTCTTCATTACTTGGCAGGAATAAAAATAATTTTAATAGTCTTTTTATTGCTGCATTTATAATTATCTTAATTAATCCAAATGATCTTTTCTCTGCCGCTTTTCAATTATCATTCGGAGCTGTATTTTCTATTTTAATTTATTCGCTTTATATACCAATAAAAAATAGGTTGTTAAGTTTTATAGGAATGACATTAGCGGCTCAAATAGGCACTCTGCCAATAATTATATATTACTTCAATAATATTTCTTTGATATCGATATTCGTTAATATGATAGTTGTGCCGGTATCAGGATTGATATACCTTGTAGGGATTGCAACAGTAATAATATCCTACTTCTCTATGACATTAGCGGGTATTATAGCAATAGCAAATAATAATTATACATACTTAATGTTATGGGTAATTGATAAGACAGCTGCAATTGAGTTCGCTAATTTGATGGTATATAATTTTAGTCTTGCCAAGATTATTTTATTCGCATTCTCCTTCATTGCCGGAATAATATTATTAAAGAGTTATATAAAAAATATTATCTCAAGAATTCTTGTGATAATATTATTGTCAGGTAATTTTCTTGTAATTAGCTCATTTTTTGATAATAAAATATTAGAAGATGGAAATCTTTATGTGATTGCTTTAGATGTCGGGCAGGGTGACTCTTTTCTAATTCAATTTCCAAATGGTAAACATGCCCTTATTGATGCTGGTAATGCTTCTTTATATATGGATAATGGCGAAAGAGTGATTAAACCATTATTAAAATTTCTCGATATTGAAAAGATTGATTTTTTATTTATAACTCATTACGATTACGACCATTTTGGTGGCTCAATTTCGTTAATAAAAAACTCATTAGTTTTGGAAGTTTATATACCTGAATTAGATTCATCTGATCAGCTTTCTATAAAGGCTTATGATTATTTTAGATCACAAAATATTCGTATTGCTTTCAATAATAAAATGAATTTAAAAATTGGGGAAGTAAACCTATATCTACTAAATAATTCATTACAATTCAGAGATTCAGATTCAAACGATAAGAGTTTGGTAATGAAGTTAGTTTATGGTAAAAACTCATTTCTCTTTACGGGGGACGCTTCAATGAGATTGGAAAGAGAATTAATTTCTGAATATGGTGAATTTCTCAAATCAGATATTCTAAAAGTTGCACATCATGGAAGTTCTTCTAGTTCCTCTATTAGTTTCATTAAGACTGTAGCTCCGAGATATGGGATAATTAGTGCCGGAGAAAAGAATATTTATAATCATCCGAATAAACAAGTGCTTGAAAATTTTGCTAATTTAGGAATCAAATTATTCAGAACTGATCAAATGGGTGCCGTGATTATAGAATCGGATGGCACAAAAATTAATTTAATAGACTGGCGTAATAGCCAATCAACAAAAATACTAAAATGAAAATAAAAGAAAATTATTCTCTACAAGAACTAAACACCTTTAAGATTGACGTAAAATCAAAATATTTTATCGAAATTGAAAATGAGAGTGACTTAAAAGAGATAGTAAAAGAATATAAATCCAAAGGAGAAAAAATTCTTCTTCTTGGTGGTGGAAGTAATATTCTTTTTACAAAGGATTTTGATGGATTAGTGGTTCACTTAATTACTAAAGGAATTGATATAGTCTCACAAGATGATGATAGTGTACTAATCGATTGTAAGGCAGGTGAAGAATGGGACGAAGTGGTACAATTCGCTGTAAATAATGAATATTATGGAATTGAGAATCTTTCATTGATTCCAGGTACCATCGGAGCAGCCCCAATCCAGAATATAGGTGCATATGGTGCTGAATTAAAAGATGTATTCTATTCATTAGATGGGTTTTATACTGCTGATTTAGTAGAAAAAAGTTTTTCATTAGGGGAATCAGAATTTGGTTATAGAGACAGTATTTTTAAAAGTGAATTGAAGGATAAATTTATCATTACCTCAGTAAAGCTGAGACTTTCCAAGGAAAAAAATTTCAAACTTAATTATAGAGATTTAGCTGACTTAAATAAGTTGAGAAAAAATATTACAATAAAAAAAGTAAGAGATCATATCATAAAAGTTAGAGAATCAAAACTGCCTAATCCAAAAGTAATAGGGAATGCCGGTAGTTTTTACAAGAATCCTGAAATCTCTGCGAAACAATTAACAAATCTCATAGATCAAAATCCAGATTTGCCCTATTTTAAATCACCTGATCGTAAAATTAAATTACCGGCAGGATGGCTGATTGAGCAGTGCGGTTGGAAAGGTAAAAGAGAAGGGGATGTAGCTTCATATCATAGACAAGCATTAATCATTATTAATTACGGAAACGCAACTTCTCAATCAATTCTAAACTTTACACAAGAGATTAAAGATTCTGTAATCTCTAAATTCGGTATTGAATTGGAGACTGAAGTTAATTTCTATTAATTCATTGAGGAAATTATGGAATCAAAGCAGTCAGTTAGCACTATATTAAAAAATACTTGGAAAGAAATATCACAGCCATTTATTGATTTGACTAAGACTTCACGTGCTTTATTTGGTGTTAATCTATCTTATGTTTTAGAAGGATTAACGTATTTCGGAATTGTCGGTTTATTGGCTATCTATTTTAACGGATATATAAAATTAGATGATATCAAAGCCGGAAACATGCTCGGTATCTTAACGGGTGGCATTACATTAAGTATGCTCTTCTTAGGTGCTACGGTCGATTGGATTGGCGTTAGAAAGGCACTTTTCTATTCTCTTCTATTTATGTTAGTAGGCAGAATATTACTGACGATAGCTCCGAGTGTGGCAGAGCCCGGATTGTGGGGGTCTGCTCATATAATATCTATGATTGGTATTTTGGGCATCGTGATTGGATATGGGATTTATCAACCGGCGGCGTATGCGGCTGTCAAAAAATTCACTAATGAAAATACTGCGGCTATGGGATATGCTATGCTTTACGCATTAATGAATCTTGGCGGATTTCTTCCGGGATTAATCTCGCCTCCCGTAAGAAGAGCTTTTGGAATCACAGGCGTTTTCTGGGTTTATGTAGGTCTTACAGTTGCGGGTATGATAGTTGTATTATTATTAATTACCAGAAAAGCAGAAAAAGAAGCAACCGAGAAATCAGCTCTTGAAAGAGGGGAAACTGAAGAAGATAATGAAGATGAACTTGGAGACATGACATTCAAAGAAAAAGCTCGTTTCTACATGAAGAATTTCCCATTAAAAGATATGCGTTTTCTATTCTTTATCTTTATTCTAATTCCAGTACAAACATTATTTGCTCACAATTGGCTTACTTTACCTTTATATACAAGCAGGGCATTTGATGGTTTTGTCCAGGAAAATTTTGAGTTTTTTGTAAACCTTAATCCGATCCTAATTTTTGTATTAACTCCAATTGTGGCAGCATTAACAGCAAAAAGAAATACATATAAGATGATGATTGCCGGTACTTTGATTATGGCATTGCCTACTTTTATTTTAGCTTTAGGTCCTTCGATGACTACATTAATGTCGTACTTAATAATAATGACAATTGGCGAAGCAATGTGGCAACCACGTTTTCTCCAGTGGGTGGCAGAGATTGCTCCCAAAAACATGACCGGCATTTATATGGGCATTGGGCAGTTCCCTTGGTTCTTGACTAAGATTGTTACTTCATTATATTCAGGATGGTTCTTGCTCCAATACTGTCCTGCAGATATGCCACAGAGCAGCATGAATACTGAAACAATGTGGTTATTATATGGATTTATAGCAATCTTAACTCCAATTGGATTATATCTTGCAAGAAATTGGATGCTAAAAGGATTTAAAACGAAGCATGCTTAATGATATTTCATTGTCTAAGTGAGAGAATATAACCTACCGTAATTAAATGGTTTATATTCCTTCACTTAACCATGGAAAATGCGCTAACAAAAGTTTTTTGGGGAGCACGATGTTAAAAAAAGCTAATAATTTTCTAAAAAAGAACATTCTAATCGATACACATATTGATCTACCTTCACGTTTGTTATTAAATATGGAGGATATTACTAAACAAACTTCTACAGGTGATTTTGATTTAGTGAGGGCAAAAAAAGGTGGTTTAGCGGGAGCATTTGCAGCTATCTATGTTCCTGTTACACTCGAAGAATCGGGAGCATTGAATTTTGCGAACAGTCAAATTGATCTTATGGAAGAGATTGTTCGGGAGCATCAAGACATTTTAGCTCTTGCTCCTGATATTAATACACTTCAACAAAATCATAAAAATAAATTGTTTTCATTTATTCTTGCTTTAGAAAACGGTGCTCCGATTTCAGGTAATTTAGAAAATCTACATTATTTTTTTGAAAGAGGAATTCGATATTTAACATTAGCTCATTCTCGTAATAATCATATATGTGACTCTTCCTATGATGATTCAGAAAGGTGGAGTGGATTAAGTGATTTCGGAATCGAACTGATTCAGGAAATGAATTTAATTGGAATGATGATAGACGTATCCCATGTATCAGATAAAACCTTCTATGATGTATTGAAATATAGCAAACTTCCAATTGCTGCTACTCATTCATCATGCAGACATTTTACTCCCGGTTGGGAAAGAAATATGAGTGATGAAATGATTAAAGATTTAGCTACGAATGGAGGAGTAATTCAAATTAATTTTGGGTCTGATTTTTTACGAGGTGATATACTTGAACGCTCCAGGAATGAGAAAAAAGAGATAAGCGAAATTCTGAAAAGACTTTCTATTCCTTCAGATTCAAAAGAAGCGGATGAAATTAGAGATGCGTATAAAACAGCTAACCCAAAAGTCTTTGCAACAATTAGTGATGTGGCAAATCATATTGATCACGTTGTTGATTTGGTCGGAATCGATTATGTGGGAATAGGCTCTGATTATGACGGATTAGGAGACCAACTCCCTGAAGGATTAAAGGATGTATCCTCCTATCCAAATTTAATTGCAGAATTATTCAATCGTGGATATTCGGAAGAATATATGAAGAAAATATGTTCCGATAACTTTATTCGGGTATGGAAATCTAACGAAGAATCCAGAAAAACAAATACTTAATTCCATATAGAATAATTATTGTGTAGAAATAAGTAAATAAATGAATTGTGTTTTTTCTCTCTTTGAAGGTTTTGGATTATTTTATTCGTAGCGAAAGAAAATAAATACTAAGATAAGTATAGAAAACGATATTCAGTCTGTTAAAAATAATGCATTTGATATCATACTTATTAGACTTAACTTTAAATTAAAAGAAGCTATTCTTTAAACAGCCTCTTTTTAAAATGAAAATTAAATAGAAGACAACCACAAGCTTACAGCTTTATTTTTTTAGTTATTCGATAACAACTGCAGTGCCGCAAGCTGAAACCATTAGCATACTTCCGCCTTGACCAATAGTTTCATAATCTAAATCGACTGCGATAACAGCGTTGCCGCCCATTGCACGGGCTTGTTCTAACATTTCTGCAATAGCTATATCTTTTGCAGTCCTTAGTTCTTTTTCGTAGGCACCTGATCGTCCGCCAACGATATCCCTGATACTGGCAAAAATATCTTTGAATATATTAGCACCTAAAATTGCTTCACCGGATACTAATCCTAAATATTTCGATATTTTTACACCTTCGATTGTGTTTGTTGTTGTTACTAGCATATCATCTCCAGATTATTTGTTTCAAAGTTAAAAAAATATTTTAATTAAATCGTAATTTTTGATTAAATTTTATCTCAAAACTGCATTTTAAATTTCATATAAAATGACAAAATTAGTTACATTTCAAGATTAAGATTGATTTTATTCTTATTTCATTAGGAAGGGTAATCCAAAATTAGTGGAATTAAACAAACAATATATAATTCAATGCATTATTACTGCTTCTAATCAGTTACGATTAAGTTCGGAAAAGATAGAGGTAGTTGCTTTATTGAAGGAGCATCTTTCAAAATGCACTAATATTGGTGATGACATTCAAAGAATGAAAAAAATTACTGAGCTTTCTAAATTCGGCATTAAGCTCGGCGAAATTTTTACATTTATAGATAGTGGTAAGATTGATTTTTCTAAGATTTCGGACAAGTTCAAAGAGCATTCCCATTTCTTAGTCAAAGAATTAAGTTTTTTATTAGATATTGTTACTCCATCAGTGATGAAAAGAATCTTAAACGAGTTTAATGAAGTTAAAAGTGTTTCCCCGGATATCGATTTAACACAAAGAGAAAAAAAACCTGAGATAATAATTGAGGTAAAAAAGGAATTAAAAGAAGAAAATAATCTACCTAAAAGATCAAAAGCTGATGAGCTAAAAGAGGCATTAATTTTTGAAGAGCTTAATAAAGAATTAGGATTAAGTTTCGAGAATTATGAAGACAAAATCTTAAAACCAATAAAATCTTTAGATGCATTTTTAGAAAAAGTTATGCGATTTGATTTTAAGGAATATGAAATAAATGGTTATATTAACCAAGTAAAAGATAATGCTGAACTTTCTGATAAGCTTGGTTTTGAAATAATTTCTAATATGCATAACATCTTTTTTAAAGGTTTAGAATTAGTACGCGATAAAAAAATGACACCGAGTAATAATCTGATAGAATCTTTAAGGGCATGTTTAATTGTGATCGTAGCAATCGTTAGAGGCAAAGAAGTTGATATTAATAATTATCTAAATATTGCAGAAGCATTTGGTCAAAAAGTTAATTCATTTAATTCAGGAGCATAAATGGAAGTATATGCTGTAATAATGGCCGGGGGCGTTGGATCAAGATTCTGGCCAAGAAGCAAAGAAAAAACTCCAAAGCAGCTGATAAAAATTATTGGTGATAATACTATGATCCAAGACACTGTTTATAGGTTGAAGGGATTAGTAGAACCGGAAAAAATTATAGTTATAACGAATCAGATTCAGAAACTGAAAATAAAAGAACAATTACCGGAAATCCTCTCCGAAAATATTATTGCAGAACCTTTTGGTAAGAATACCGCTGCTTGTATTGGTTTAGCTGCTGCATTAATTGAGAAAAAAAATAAAGATGCAGTTATGATTTCGCTTCCTGCTGATCATATTATCTATGATACAGAAGAGTTTCAGAAAACGATTAATAGCGCAATTGATTTTGCTTATAAATCGAAAGGATTAGTAACAGTAGGAATAAAGCCAACAAATCCTGAAACAGGTTATGGCTATATTCAATTTGATGAAGCAAATGATGACAGTATATATAAAGTACTTACGTTTGCTGAAAAACCGAATTATTCTACTGCAGAAAGATTTTTAGCATCGGGTGACTTTTTATGGAACTCGGGTATGTTTATCTGGAGAGTTGATGCAATTCTTGATGAGATAAAAAACTATATGCCCGACTTATCTTTGGGTTTAGAAACACTCAAACCCATGATTGATACAAATAAGTTTGATGCTCAATTGGTTCATGTCTATGGTCAGTTAAAAAGTATTTCGATCGATTACGGTATAATGGAAAATTCTACTAAAGTATTTGTTACGAAGGGAGATTTTTATTGGAATGATGTCGGTAATTGGAATGCTGTTTATGATATGTCTGAAAAATCAGAAGATGGTAATGCAGCGGTTGGGGATGTTTTTACAGATAAGACTTTTAATTCTTACATTTATTCTCCAAATAAATTTACTGCAGTAATTGGAGAGGACAATTTAATTGTTATAGATACCGAAGATGCACTTTTGATTTGCAATAGAAGTAATTCTCAGGATGTTAGAAATGTTGTTGATTATCTAAAATTCCACAAAAAAAATGATTTAATCTAATGAAAAAAGTAATTACCGAATCTGAAATAATAAAGTTGATTAAAGATGGTAAAAAGGAATTACTCCTTTCACAAGAATCTATATTAACTCCATTGGCAAAAGATAGGATTTATCATTCGGGAATAAAAATTATTCTGGAATCAGAAAAAAAGAATGATACCGATAGAAGCACAACCAAATCTTTCAGTAAAAGTTCAAATATTACAATTGGTTCTGATCACACGGGATACAAGATAAAAGAAATCCTAAAAGAATTTTTGAAAGAGAAAGGATATCAAATAATTGATGTCGGAGCATTCAGCGAAAAAGCAGTGGATTATCCTGATTCTGCAATTGCAGTAGTTCAGAAAGTTTTAAGTGGAGAAGCAGATTTTGGAATTTTGCTTGATGCTACCGGAATTCCATCTGCTATTACAGCTAATAAATTTGCGGGAATCAGAGCAGCTACTTGTTATAATGAGTTTTCTGCTAGAAGCAGTAGAGAGCATAATAATGCCAATATAATTGTTATGGGAGCTAAAACATTAGGCGAAGAAACTATAAAAGGAATTTTGAATGCTTGGTTGGTTCCTGAGTTCCTTGGCCAAAGGCATCAAAAAAGATTAGATAAAATTACTGCGATTGAAGAAAAACTAATAAAAAATTAAAATAATTTATAGCACTCACTTGTTAATAGAAAAATCAAAATTCATAAGTAATACCAGTATTACAAAGAATACCTATTTAATTAAAGTATTCTCTCCATCAATTGCTAAAACAGCAAAACCGGGGCAATTTTGTAATATTAAAGTAAGCGAAAACTCATTCCCACTTTTAAGGCGACCCTTTAGCATTTGCGATGTCGAAGGTGATTATCTCTATTTTATGTTTGATGTTCATGGTGAAGGAACACGTCTTTTAAGAGATAAAAATGAAGGGGAAGAGTTGGATATTATAGGTCCACTAGGGATTGGTTTTGATCTGATAGGGGATTATGATACTGCTATATTTATTGCAGGCGGTTTGGGCTCTGCACCATTTCCTTTCTTAAGTAAAAATATTCCGGCTATGATAGAAATTCATTCTTTTATTGGAGGTAGATCAAAAGAAAATGTAATCGAATATAAAATGAAAAATGTTTCGGCGGCTACTGATGATGGTAGTTACGGATTTCAAGGGAATGTTGTAGAATTATTCATAAATAAACTGACGGCGTATAACACAAAAAAAATAAGAGTATTTGCTTGTGGTCCCAATCCGATGTTGAAAGCACTCCAAAACGTGTGCAATGAAAAAAATATTAATTGTCAGTTATCAGTTGAAACCGTAATGGCATGCGGATTTGGGATTTGCCAAGGATGTCCGATTGAGAAATATAATGGTGATGGTTACTTTTTAGTTTGTAAAGACGGTCCAGTATTTAATTCATTAGCGGTAAAGATATGAGTAAGGTTGATCTATCTATAAAGATTGGCCCACTTGAACTAAAGAATCCTGTTCTATTAGCTTCGGGCACAGTTGGATATGGAAATGAAATTGCAAATTTTACGGATCTTAGTAAGATTGGCGGTATAGTAACAAAATCATTATCACTAAAACCGCGACTTGGTAACCCGCCGCAAAGAATCACTGAAACGCCATCGGGTATGTTAAACGCAATCGGATTGGCAAATGTTGGAGTGGAAGAATTTATAAAAACAAAAATACCTTTTCTTAAAGAAGTCAATTCCACTTTAATTTGTAACATTGCCGCAAGCTCGGTAGAAGAATATGTCGAATGCACAAAAATCTTAACTGATGAAGAATCTATTAAAGCATTTGAAATAAATGTTTCATGCCCTAACGTTAAAGAAGGAGGTCTTGAATTTGGAAATGATCTTAAAGCAGTTGGACGAATAACTGCTGAGACAAAGAAGGTAACAGATAAGCCAATATTTATAAAGCTATCTCCAAACGTAGCACGTATATCTGAATTTGCAAAAGTAGTTTATAGCGAAGGTGGTGATGCAGTTTCAGCTATTAATACTTTAGTTGGGACTTCATTTAATATCTGGACAAAAAGACCAAAGATAAAAAATATCACAGGGGGATTATCCGGTCCTGCAATTAGACCTGTGGCATTAGCCAAGGTGCTTGAGATTAGCCGGAACTGTCCAATTCCAATTATCGGCATTGGAGGTATCTTAACCTGGCAGGATGCAATCGAATTTATGATTGTCGGAGCAACAGCTTTTCAAATCGGTACTGCTAATTTTATAAATCCAAATTCCGGTCTTGATATTCTAAAAGGTATTGAAGAATTTTGCATCCAAACAAACATTACAAAAATTTCTGATTTAACAGCATCATATCAAATTTAATGAATTATAAAACTGCATTGGAAAAATTATTCTCGTTACATCAATTCGGAATTAAATTAGGTTTAGATAATACTATAAATCTCCTTAAACATATTGGTAATCCAGAAAAGAATTTAAAATGTTTTCATATTGCAGGTTCAAATGGAAAGGGAAGTACTTCATCTTTCATCGCAAGTATTCTTACTGAAGCCGGTTATAAAACAGGATTATATACCTCACCTCATTTAATAAAATTTAATGAACGAATCCGAATTAATGAAGTAATGATCGATGATGATTATGTTGTAGAGTTTATGAATAATGTAACAAGTTATATCGAAAAGAATGAAGTTACTTTTTTTGAGTTAACAACTGCTATGGCTTTCAAATATTTTTACGATATGGAAGTAGATTATTGTGTAATAGAAGCAGGATTGGGTGGAAGGTTAGATTCGACTAATGTTATCAACCCATTAATATCAATTATTACAACTATTTCATTGGAACATACAAATATATTAGGACATAGTATTGAAGAAATAGCTGCAGAAAAAGGGGGTATAATAAAAAGAGGCGTTCCGATAATTACAGGACTACTTCTTGAAGAAGCGACTGATGTATTGAAGGAAAAAGCAAAAAATCAAGCGGCTCCGTTTTATCAATTAAAAGATTACATAATTCAAAAAGAAAATTCAGTTTCACTTTTATTTAACGAGCAGATTAATTTATATTCTTTACCACTAAAAGGCTATCATCAATTTATAAATGCATCATTAGCAATATCAGTAATAAAATTAGTTATGGAAAATATTCCCAATGAAAAAATATTTAAGGGGATTAAGAATGTAATTTGTAATTCCGGTATTCAGGGACGATTTGAGATATATTCTAAATCTCCTCTAATCATATTTGATTCAGCTCATAATATAGAAGGTATTGAATCCTTTATCAATGAGTACAAAAAATTCAATATAACTAAGGGAGATTCAAAAATAATATTTGCAGTAATGAAGGATAAGAACTATAAAGTAATGTTAGAAATGCTAAAAGAATATTTTGGATATTTTTATTTCAGTACAATTGATTATGAAAGAGCAGAAGAACCGATTAAGCTAAATGAGGTTGCTGAATCGCTATCTATCGATTCTGAAGTAAGCTTTGAAGCGGAAAAGATAATAAAGAATCAGAGAATAAAAGGTAATGATGTGTTAGTAGTCCTCGGAAGCATCTATTTCCTCGGAGAAATTAAAAGTAAATTATTGGACGTATCTTCTTGACATTTACCTGTAAAGGAAGTAATTTTTCATAGTACCTCTTATTCCTTCAAGAGTATCACAAAAAATTGTCAAAATAATCTTGTAATAAAACCCCAAAAAAAAATGAGCTTTCAAGATTGTTAATTTTATTTACAAACCAAAGTTAAAGGATTCATATTTATGCCAATGGACATTTCTGAACTTCAGTCTAAGAAAATTATTGATTTATACAAAATCGCAAAAGATTTCGGATTAATAGGTTACAGTGATTTACGAAAACAGGAACTTATATTTAAGATATTAGAGGCACAGTCTCAGAAGGATGGATTAACTTTTTCTAAAGGTGTATTGGAAACTCTGCAAGACGGTTACGGATTTTTACGTTCAGCGGATTGGAATTATCTCCCTTCCCCGGATGATATTTACGTTTCCCCATCGCAAATAAAAAGATTTTTACTTAGAACCGGCGATTATGTTAGCGGTCAAGTGCGTCCACCAAAAGAAGGTGAAAGATTTTTTGCTTTGCTTAGAGTGGAAGCCGTAAATGGGAAAGACCCTGAAGCAATTCGAGAGCGTACATTATTTGACAACTTAATTCCGGTATATCCTACTAAAAGAATTAAACTTGAATCCGCTCCGGGAGAATATTCTATGAGAATAATGGATCTTCTCTCACCCATTGGTAAGGGTCAGAGAGGATTGATTGTATCTCCTCCAAAAGCCGGTAAAACTATCCTTCTCCAAAAGATAGCAAATTCAATTACAAGAAATAGCCCTGATATAAAAATCATAATGCTGCTAATAGATGAAAGACCTGAAGAGGTTACTGATATGCAAAGATCGGTTCAAGCAGAAGTAATAAGCTCAACATTTGATGAACCGGCAGAAAGACACGTTCAAGTTGCTAATATGGTTATTGAGAAAGCAAAAAGAATGGTCGAAGCAGGTGATGATGTAGTTATTTTATTAGATAGTATTACTCGTCTGGCTCGTGCGCATAATACTGTAATCCCTCATAGTGGAAGAATCCTTTCCGGCGGTGTGGATGCAAATGCACTTCACAAACCAAAACGCTTTTTCGGATCAGCTCGTAATACCGAAGATGGTGGCAGCTTAACAATTATCGCTACAGCATTAATTGAAACAGGCAGCCGAATGGATGAAGTTATTTTTGAAGAATTTAAAGGTACTGGTAATATGGAACTTGTTCTCGATCGCAGTCTTTCTGATAAGAGAATATTCCCTGCTATTGACGTTAATAAATCGGGCACTAGAAAAGAAGAACTACTTCTTAAAGATGATGAATTAAGTAAAATTTGGATTCTTAGAAAAATTTTATCCGATTTTGATTCTGCTGAAGCTATGGATTTCATTCTCGATAAAATGAGAGGTACGCGCAATAATAAAGAGTTTTTATTAAGCATGAATAGTTAGTAAATAGTAATGCGATTAATGAAATATTCTTTTGTAGTTTTGTTTTTTATTACGTCTCTTATTTTTGCTCAAATTCAAAGAACTGATTTTTTTGTTGAACATAACATTATTGCCTCCGATTCGGGATATAATTGTTATGTCTCGATAAGAGTTCCATATAATACGTTGGTTTTTACAAAAAATTCTGCGGGATACTCGTCGGGTTTTGAATTTCGTACTGAAATCTCTTCCGACTCTATGAGCATTGTTCGAAAATCTATTCAAAAAGATATTTTAGTTACTTCCTTTGAAGAGACTAATTTTAGAAGTGAATATCTTCAAGCAGTTTTAGAATTCAAATTGAATGAAGACGACTATCTTATTCAACCTTACCTATCATTAAAGAACAGTAATCTTTCCCGCCCAATTGATCAAATAAATGAAAGATTAAAAACTCGGAAAAATGGTTTTGTACTTTTTCCAATTGTTTTTGAAGAGATAAAATCAGATAGCTGCAAAAACTCAAAAATGCATTTAGTTAATTTTGGAAATAGCATCCCATATTCAAGTTCAGATTATTCCATGTTCATTCCTATTAATGATACTTCGATTTCAAAAGTGAAATTAAAAATATCTCAATCGGAAAAAACAATTCTTGAGAATGAATATATAGTTCAAACCGGTGAAATAACTTTTGCTGAATGCGATGGAAATATTAAAATTATTCTTAACAGTGTTGGAAAAAAGAATCGATTTATAACAGTGAATAATTTTTCTAATTTATTAGATGAGGGTTCTACGAGATTATCTTTCTTAGCCGAAAAATCAATGAAGAGAGAGTATGATGTTGATGTTACTTGGTCAACTAAACCAAGGTCTTTATTCGATCCTGAATTTGCAATTAGAATGCTTAAAATCATTGAACCAAAAGAAAAAGTGGATTCGATGCTAAGTAATTCATCATCTGATTATAAAAGAATACTTCAAGGTTATTGGTCTAAATATAATCGAGGTGTTAAAAGCCCTTTTAATTATTTGATGGCAGAGTTTTATAATAGAGTAGATGAAGCGATGCGTATATTCACTCCTTTAGGCAAAATGAGTGGAGCTGAGACAGATCGTGGTAAAGTATTCGTGCGATTTGGGAAGCCAGATAAGATCGAACGTGTTTATAATGGACAAAATTCAGTACTTGAAATATGGAAATATATTGATCTCGATAAAGAATATATCTTCAAAGATGATACAGGAATTGGAAATTATTACCTTATAAAAAAATGAATAGATTAATTTTCACATCCGGCGATATTAATGGTATAGGACCAGAGATTGTCCTAAAAGCTATTAATAACCTATATTCGCCTCAATCCAGAAATATATCAATTGCAATTCCTAAAAATGTATTTGATTATTATTCAAATCTTATTGTGCCTAGTTTTCCTTATGAAATAATTTCCCCCAAAGATAAAATTAGCGATTCAGAAAAAGTAAAAATTATTGATATAGGGGACTATAATATTGATTGTGGAATTCCAACAGCAAAATCGGGACTAGCTTCTTATAATTCCTTAAAGATTGCATTTGAAAAAACATACTCTGGACAAGCGGATATTTTAGTAACAGCACCAATTGCAAAAGTTGCACTTAAAATGGGAGGAGTTGGATTTTCAGGGCATACAGAATTACTTGCAGAATGGTGTGGCGTTAAAAACTTTATGATGATGTTTTTATCTGAAGAATTAATTTGTGCTCTAATGACTATACATATTCCGATAAGGAAAGTATCTAATCTTTTGACTGAGAAAAAGTTAATTTCGAAATTACGTTTAATTAATTATGAACTAAAAAATCATTTTGGAATAACTAATCCAAGTATAGCAGTCCTCGGATTAAATCCGCATGCCGGTGAAGATGGAAATATCGGAAAGGAAGAAATAGAAAAAACAATCCCTGCAATCAAAAAATCGATGTTAACTGGTATTGATGGACCCTTTCCATCTGATTCATTTTTTGGAATGCATGATTATAAGAAATACGATGCTGTTTTAGGTATGTATCATGATCAAGTACTTATTCCATTCAAAATGATGAATATGTCAAATGGCGTAAATTACACAGCAGGGTTACCAATAATCAGAACTTCTCCCGATCATGGAACTGCATTTAATATTGCAAATAAAGGAATCGCTGATCCGACAAGCATAATTAATGCGGCAATCTGGGGAGAAAAAATCGCGGGTAAGAAGCTAAATGAAAAATCATCCCTATAAATATGTGGCTTTTATTTATTCCCATTTGATGGAATCTATTGATTATTCTGTTTGGGGTGATTATCTATCAGACCTTATTGATGGAGAGGGAATTAAACATCCATCAATTTTAGAATTATCGAGCGGACTTGGTAATCTCTCCTCTATATTATCAAAGAAATTTAGAAAAATTATTTGCTCTGATAATTCTTTGGACATGCTTATTAATTGCAAAAATAGCAAGTTACCTAAAATTTGTTTTGATATGAGAGAAATTCCAATAAAAAAAGAATTTGATATCTTGCTTTCCACCTTCGATAGTATTAATTATCTGCTTACATATAAAGATTTAGTAAAGCATCTTAAATCAGTTAAGAACTGTCTTTCTAAAAATGGATTTTATACTTTCGATGTAAGCTTAGAACTTAATAGTACTAAATACGCAAAACTCCTGAATCGGAAAGGAGAGTTTGAAGGAGTCCAGTATCGTCAGAGAAGTTTTTATGATATTATAAAAAAAATCCATACAAATAAATTTGAAATTACTTTACCGAATAAGAAAAAGATTCAAGAAACTCATCGCCAAAAAATTTATCCAATAGAAATATTTTTTAAAGCAGCTGATGAATCTGGTTTATATGTGCAAGATTGTTTTAATTGTTTTACATTTGATACAGTGAATAAAAAATCTGAACGAGCACAATTTATTTTAAGAAGGATTGATTAATGCTTGCCATTACAAGTGTAGATTTCAGTTACTCGACCCAGCCTGTATTTAAGAATCTAAATATTTCTATTGCACAAGGGGAATTTGCATTTTTAATAGGGAAAAGCGGAAGCGGAAAATCAACCTTATTAAAATTGATTTATATGGATTTGATTCCACAATCTGGAACAGTGGAATTTGATATATATAATTCTTCCTTGATTAAATCAAACGAGCTCCCATTTTTACGAAGGAAATTAGGAATAGTATTTCAAGATTTTAAATTATTGGAAGATAGAACTGTTTATGATAATCTTTCATTTGTATTAAAATTAACAGGGACACCGACCAAGCAAGTTAAAAGAAAAATAATGCATTCACTTTCTGATGTCGGACTTTCTCATAAACAGAATAATTATCCTTCTGAATTATCAGGGGGGGAGAGGCAGAGAATTGCAATTGCTCGGGCTATAATTAATGAACCTTTATTAATTATAGCTGATGAACCTACGGGAAATCTTGATCCTGAAACCGCAATTGAAATATTAGATATTTTTAAAAAGATTAATTCGCGCGGAACTTCAATTCTATTTGCTACTCATAATTATGATTTAGTAAAAAGAATTGATACTAAAATCTATAAATTAGAAGATGGGCGTGCTATAAAAGCAGTACTTAAAAAGAAAGCTGAATCTAATTGAGACCCAGCTTTTCTAAAATTTCTTTTGTTACATCATCAACATGTTGTGTCCCATCAATTTCGATAATTGTTACTTTATCTTGATAGTAATCAAAAACCGGAGATGTTGTATTGTGGTAAACTGAAAGTCTCTTTTTTATTACTTCTTCGTCATCGTCAGTTCTTTTTATGAAACTATTGACTTCGCCACAGACAGAACATTTCACGCCTTCAAATACTTCATCTTTACTAATTATTTTTCCGCATGAACTACATACTCTGCGCGATGAAAGTCTATTAATCATCACTTGATCTTCAGCATCAAGTTTAATGAGTTTAATATTTTTGATATCTAATTCATCAAAAATAGTTTTTAGCAATTGGGACTGAGGTAATGTGCGAGGGAAGCCATCAAGAATAAAACCATTTGAACATTTATCACCATTTAAAGTGTCCTTTACGATTCCCGCTACAATTTCATCCGGTACTAGTTCACCACTATCCATAATAGCTTTTGCTTTACTTCCTAATTCTGTTTTATTTTTTACAGCCTCTCTTAAAATGTCGCCTGTTGATATATGCGCAATATTTAATTTTTCAGAGATAATTTTTGCTTGTGTGCCTTTACCAACACCTGGGGCACCAAATATTATAAGGTTCATATTATTTTAGGGGTTTAATGAAAGTAATCAAAAATAAAATTAAACATAAATATCCATTTATACAATCTCAATCAATAGACTTTCTTTTTGATTTGAAAAAATTTTCTAATAGCATCTTTGATTCGTCAGAATAAATGCCGGAAAATAGATTTGGTTTATGATTATATTTCCCGCTTTCTATTAAATTAAATAAGCTTCCTGCCGCACCAAATTTTGGCTCAAATATTGAAAAATAGACAGTTCTAATCCTTGATAGTAAAATTGCACCAGAACACATTATACAGGGTTCGGCAGTAATATAAATATCACATTCATCCAATAATTTACTTTGAAGATTAGCTGATGCAGCAGTAATGGCAATCATTTCTGCATGTGCTGTTGCGTCTTTTAGAGTTTCAGTTTGGTTATATCCTTTACCAATTATTCTGTTATTATAAACAATTACAGCACCAATTGGAACTTCATTTTTCTCAAGAGCGTACTCAGCTTCCATGAGAGCGGAATACATAAATTTATAAACGTGTTCTGGGAATTGCATAAATTATCGATCAATTAGTACGCCCGGAAGGATTCGAACCCTCAACCCTTTGATCCGAAGTCAAATGCTCTATCCATTGAGCTACGGGCGCATATACAAATATATCTATTTACAAAATATAAGTATTTCTTTGCTTTACAGAAAATTTGATTTGCTAAAAAAAAAATTGCTCAGAAACTTTTTTAATATTTTATAAGTAATATTTGAATTTACACCAACCAGTCCTATCCATAGCATTGTGTTTGTTGAAATGTCTTTTGATGTCATCGAGAGTAAGAATGCAAGAAATAGATAAAATCTAATTTCTCTAGTATTATTAAACACCATAATTATAAATAGGGATATCAACCAAATCAAACCTAGAACGCCAAACTCTGCAAAGGATTCAGCAATTAGGTTATGTGGATATTTCATTAATTCTCCAAGTGCCCCTGAATTAGCAAACCCACCAAATCCAACTCCAAGAAATGGGTTCTCTTTAAATAATTCCCACGAGATTTGTAACGCCTCAATTCGTGGTTGATTATATAATAGTTTTAAATATCTATTTAATATGTTGAAATCATATAGAAAATAATCGATAGCAGCGAAAAATAGTATTTGTAGTATCAGTCCAGAGAATATATAAGAATACTTTTTCTTTGAACTCTGATAATTAAAAAAAATCAATAGAGAGGCTAATAAAGAAAAAATAAACCCAGCCCTTAATCCTGACAAATATAAACCTAGAAATATTACAGTTACAAGTATGTAAAACAATTTTCTATGTTGGAATGGATGATACTTATCAAATAACAGAATTATTATTACTGATGCAGATAAAAACCGGCCAACTATTACATAACTCCAACGGCTAATTCCAAAAATGTATGGAGTATTGTATTCGAAGGGATGAAACAAAATTATTACTAAAGAAAATACTAAACTTAGAAAGATAAGTGATTCAAAAAACAATTTGTTGCGGGACTCTGTTCTATTCTTATATAATATTTCTGCTACCCAAACCACTGGTATTACACTAATCAGTATATTAAGTATTTTTAAGAAGCCAAAATTAATATTGCTTGACCATAATAAGGATATGAAAGGAATAGAAATGAAAATTAAAATATTAATAAAAAATTTTGATTCAACCTTATTCAATTTATCAAAAGATATTGCAGATACAACAAGGATTATAGAGGATATGCTTTTTATAAGAAATGAAGTAAAGGAATAATTAGAAATGGTTGATAAGAGAAGGGTAAAAATGAAAAGATTAATTACAAGGAGTTCTTTAAATATTTTCGTCATAATGAGAGTAAAAAAAAAATCCCGGCATTGAACCGGGATTGTAAAACTATTCTTGCCTGAAATTCTTAAGTATCTCAATCAATGACATCAGTACGAAACCGATAGCAGCGAGAAAAAAATCATTGCCTTCAATCTTAAAAACTACATCATTAGTTAATAGTGAACCAAGATACTTGGTTAAAGCTAATACAACTAGAAAAATGGAAAAACCTAATATTCCTGCTAAGAAAGGTCTCAACAAGAAATTAGCTACATCAAACCTTTTCGGTTTCTCTGTTATGGTACCGTTCATTTCTCACCCTCATGAGTTATGTATGGTTTATTTATTTTCCTTCTTGTGGGCGTTCAAAAAATAGCAATTTTAATTATAAAAGTAAAGAAAAAGAATGTGAGCTAAGTCATAGAAGGAATAAAAAGAAGGAATAAAAAGTTCCCTCGGCAAATTGCCGAGGGATATAGAATTATTTTTTCTCAACGAAAATAAGATTGTAAATATACATCAAAAGAGTAGCGAGCAAACCAACCCCCGCCATCACAATAAATACCATATCAGGATTGTTTCCATCTTTCGCATAAGTTTGATATAGCCACCCGCCAAATGGATCACCAACGAAGCGTGCAATTGCAATAGGAAGGAAGGCGTAGCCTTGAAACAAACCTTGTTGTCCAGCCGGTGCAATTTCAGAAATATATTCATAATAGCGAGGAGCTTGAATCATTTCACCGATTGAAAATGCTGCAATTCCTGCTACAATAGTTAAAACACTTGGATGAATTAATATTATAATCCATATCAGACTTGAGACAGCAAATCCGGTTAGGATTGCGTGTGGTGTTGAAAGTTTTTTTGTTAATAAATTGACCGGAATCTGTAATAAGATTATTGCACCTGCGCCTGCCCATGATTGAATAATCTCATAAGGTGCATCTTTACTAATAAAATCAACTATATAATAAGGAACAATGATAAATTCCTGCCAAAAAATTATCCAGTAAAGGGAATAAATCAATAAGAAGATCATGAATTTATAATTTGCTAAAACGAGTACTAAATTCTCTAATTTCTTTCCTAAAGACTCTGAAGGAAGGGAAGATGTCTCTTCATTAACCACTTCTTTATATAAAAATATATTTACTACAACCATTGCAGCACAGCTGATAGAAGAAACCAAGTAAACAAATTCGTTTCCAAAATTATTTCTAACAAAATATGCAATCGTAGGTCCAATCATAGCGCCAACATTTACTATCCAGTAATAAACTGCAAATCCTAATGATTTTGATTCGGGTTTTGAACCTACTGCCACTGATCCGAGTACAGACGGTTTGATAAATGAACCGCCGAAAGCTGTAAGTAATAGGAATACCATCAGAAGCCAATACTTATCCATTCCATCATAAGCACCGGCAAAAACACTCATCCCAACTGACCCGATCAAAAAATAACCAAGTGCAAGAACAGTAAAGGCAACATTAAATGCTCTTTTGAATCCCCATTTATCAGCTAATGTTCCTCCCAAGATAGGAAGCAAGTAAATCATACCTCCGAAGATACCTGATAAGGTCCCAGCTTGTGATTCAGAAAATCCTAAATCGTTTCGCATATAAATCATAAAGACAATTTGCTGACCGTAATACGCTAATCTTTCAAATAATTCCATTCCATTGGCGACCCAAAATGAAGAATGGAAACCGCTCTTAAATTCATTTAGTCTTTCCGCAATTTTCATAAAACCCTCAGAAAATGATTTTGTGAAAATAAACACTAATTCAATCAAATGCTTTTAATAAATCGTATCTCGAAAAAAAAATTAGTATGTCGATTTCATTATATATAATTTTGTTAAGTAGTAAAATAATTTCTCCACATAAACTAATAGAGGGCACTATGAGTTTTTTTAAGCACGAGTCGGCTTATGTCGATGATCCGGTTGAGATAGGCGAAGGAACTAAAATATGGCATTTCAGCCATGTTCAATCCGGCTCAAAAATTGGAAACAATGTTGTCATTGGTCAGAATGTAAATGTCGGCAACAATGTAATAATAGGGAATTATGTAAAAATCCAAAATAACGTTTCAGTCTATGAAGGCGTTACTTTAGAAGATTATGTTTTTTGCGGACCATCAATGGTTTTTACTAACATTCTTGACCCAAGAAGTAAATACCCACAAGTTGGGGCAAAATATTATTTAAAAACTATCGTTAAAGAAGGTGCTTCACTAGGAGCTAATTCAACTGTAGTATGCGGGCATGACGTAGGCAGATTTGCATTTGTTGGTGCAGGTGCTGTCGTTACGAAGAACATTCCCGATTTTGCTCTTGTAGTTGGTAATCCGGCTCGAATTGTAGGATGGGTTTCGGAAGCAGGAAGAAAACTTCACTTTGATAAAGAGGGTTTTGCATTCTGCGAAAAGGCAAATAAAAAATACAAATTAGAAAATGGTACTGTTAAGGAGGTAGAATAATGAAAGTTCCTTTATTGGATTTGAAACCACAATATCTAGCGTTGAAAAATGAAATCGATGCCGCTATGGCAAAAGTTGTTGATTCACAATATTTTATTAATGGTCCTGATGTTGCAGGTTTAGAAAAAGATATTAATGATTATATCGGATGTAAATATTCGATAGGCGTGTCTTCGGGTACAGATGCTTTATTGCTCGCATTAATGGCAATAGATATTAAGCCAGGCGATGAAGTAATCGTTCCTACATATTCATTCTTTGCTACTGCCGGAGTTGTAGCACGTTTGAATGCTATTCCTGTACTTGTAGATTCTGATCCAGTTACATTTAATATTGACCCTGCAAAAATTGAAGAGAAAATAACTGAAAAAACTAAGGCAATCACTCCGGTTCATTTATATGGACAGTCGGCTGATATGGATGCTATAATGGAGATTGCAAATCGTCATAATTTAGTTGTTATTGAAGATGGTGCACAAGCTATTGGTGTACAATATAAAGATGGAAGAAAAGTTGGTACTCTGGGTCATATTGGTTGTTTTTCATTTTTCCCTTCTAAGAATCTTGGTTGCTTTGGAGATGGTGGCATTTGCACTACAAATGATGAAAAACTTTATCATATGATGAAAATTATGAGAATGCATGGAGCAGAACCAAAATATTTCCATAAAGTAATTGGTGGTAATTTTAGAATTGATACACTTCAGGCAGCTATTCTTAGAGTAAAACTACCCCAACTTGATTCATGGTCAGAAAAACGTAGACAAAATGCTAAGTTGTATTCAAAACTATTTATAGAAGCTGGATTAGCTGAAAGAGAGGGTATAACTCAGCTTGAGGCAAAGAATCAAGTGCTAATTCCTAAAGCTGTCTATAAAGAAACGGGACACACTAATTACCATATCTATAACCAGTATATTTTAAGAGTGGAAGATAGAGATGGATTACTTGATTACCTAAGGTCAAAAGATATTGGCTGTGAAGTTTATTATCCTGTTCCATTTCACCGTCAAGAATGTTTTGCATATCTAAATTCAAATGATTCTGATTATCCGGTATCTAATTATGCGGCTGAACATTCCTTAGCAGTTCCTATATATCCGGAATTGACTGAGGAACAAATTAAGTTTGTAGTTTATTCAATAGCTGAATTTATTAAGAAATAAACTCTTTCCATATAATTACCCCTTGCAATTTTGCAGGGGGTAAGAATTATGCTTCTCAACATTATTCTTATTTAATCTTCGAAATAGTTTTGTTAAACAAAACTTATCCTTACTTTATTTGCTTATTATTGAGCAATTCACTATTTATGTTTATTAAACTTACATGGTTTATCAAATAGGGTGCAAAATGGATATTAAGATTATAATATTCTTCTTATTTTTCCCAATCATTTCAGTAGCACAATCACATTCAATAATAATAGATGGCAATCCTTCAGACTGGATTGGCACGCCTTCTTCAACTGTTCACGGAACAACTTACTCAAGTAGTGAGTGGATATATACAGGCGAGATAAATGATACACGTACTGATACATCACCTTTTTGGATCGACGGGGAAGATATTACAGAAGTTAGATTTGCAACTGATGGTACAGACTTTTTCGGTATGATTAAAGTGAAAAGTTTGAATCCAATTGACCTTCCGGTTTATTCGATTGCACTGAATAATGGAACGGGTAATATGAATTATATCGGAGATGAGAGTCAGACTATCTTTGGATATAACAAGCAGAGATCAAGTACAAATATTGATATACATTTTATTCAAATAGGTGGCATGGATGATCTTTGTATCGAATTATTTTCTGGAGATGGTTGGTATTTCCCTTCAAACAATGCAAAAGTTAGTTATAATCTTAGTTATAATTGTGTGGAATTTTCAATTCCCTTAAATGAATTGGGTATTACTTCCACAAGTAATATTGTTATTACGTTAGCATCATTTTTTAGAAATGATTATTATCTCCTAGCAGCATCAAATAACGATAAGGACAATACCGTAGATTTTCCCGGTTCTGATGCAGTAGATGTAATGACCCCCGGAGCTTCTCAAGGGGATCTTACGGTAAGAGAAGAATACCATACTTATGGCTTGATTCAATCCTTTGCCGAAATTGATATTTCGCAGGCACCACTTCCTGTGGAATTGACTTCTTTTTCGGGAGTATTTGCAAATAATTCAATTCTTCTTAATTGGGAAACTGCAACCGAAGTAAATAATTATGGATTTGAAATTCAACGAATTTCATTGATAGGGGAGTGGGAAAAAATTGGTTTTATACAAGGGCATGGTAATTCAGCCGCACCAAATCAATATTCATTTATCGACAAAACTGCTTCGTTTGGGGAGTACTCTTATAGGTTGAATCAGATAGATTTAGATGGTACTTCCGAATTATATGAGGCAATCACAATTAAAGCAAGAGACCTTCCTTCAACAATTTTATTGAATCAGAATTACCCAAATCCGTTTAATCCAACAACTCAAATAAATTTTGCTGTGAAAGAAAAATGTAATGCAAAATTAATAGTTTACGATGTATTAGGAAATGAAATTTCAACTTTATTTAACGGGGAAGTAAATCCAAATACAATTTACAAAGCAGAATTTGATGGCTCTAATTTATGCACCGGAATTTATTTTTATAAATTGGTTGCGTCTTCCAGTATCGAATCGAAAAAGATGTTATTGATTAAGTAAAATGAGAGTAGGGGACACAAATTATTTCCCAGACCAAATAACAAATGGCATAAGTATAAAAAAAGGCGGCTTAATTTGCCGTCTTTATAATTACAGGGTCAACATTATTATTTCCTTACTTCTTAGTTTTTGATACCTCGCACCTATTTAGTAAATTTGGCAATTATGAAAATATTTGTTCCGTTATTTCTATTTTTAATTTTTTCAGCATTGTTAATGATTAATGCCGATTTGCAGAAAGAAGATTTTGCTCCTCAAAAAGGGAATCAAGATTATCGAAGCGGAATAAAAATAGACAACGCCTCTGATTACATGCCTGCTGCGAATTATGATTTTGACGTAAAATTTGATCCTCTCTCAAAACTTCTTGAAGTAAAGGAAAAGATGGTGTGGATTAATAACACCATGTTTCCAACCGATAAAATCTATCTTCATTTATATGCCAATGCTTATAAAAATAATAAGACATTTTTTGCATCTTACTATTCTCTTGATGAAGAGGAGAGGACTTCAATTGAATTTAAAGCAATTTATTTAAACGATACTAAAATTGAATTGTCTTATCATGTTAAGAACGGCAATCAATTTGATAGCACTGTTGCATTTATACAACTACAAAATAAATTGGCAAAGGGTGATTCTGCGGTTGTGGAAATGGAATATCAATTAAAAGTGCCGAAATCAGTAAAAAGATTCGGTTATGCCACAGGGAGGAATTTTTCTTTTGTATCGCAATGGTTCCCGAAAGCAGGAGTTTTCCAGGATGGAAAGTGGATTTGCGAACCTTATTACCCTTGGCTTAACTTCTTCTCCGATTTTGGAAATTATAATTTCAGTATTGAAGTTCCAACGAATTTTGTGGTAGGTGCAACGGGTTCCTTGGTCATGGAGTATTCGAGTTCAGTTTCTAAAATTTTTTCTTTCAAGCAAAATGGTGTTCATGATTTTGCTTTTTTTGTAACTGATGAAATCTTATATAAAAAAGAAGAATATAAAAGAAAAGATGGAACGATAATTTCGATAAATCTTTTCGTTCAACCGGAAAGAGAAAAATATTTCTGGCGATATAAGGATGCAGTGAAAAATAGTCTTGAGTTTTTTGAAGATAATATCGGAGATTATCCTTATGAATCAGTAACATTGGTTGATGTGCCAAAGACATCAGCATCAGGTGGAATGGAATATCCAGGGATATTTACTGTTAGTGCGGAACTTTTCTCTCCGCATGGCACTATGCAGCCTGAATATTTAGCTATACATGAATTTACACATCAATTTTTTCAAGGACTTATTGCAAATAATGAAGTTTATGAAGCATGGTTGGATGAGGGGTTTACTTCTTATGTGGCTACTAAAATTATATATAAATATTATGGCGGTGGATTTGCAAACTTTAAGATTGCTACACATGTTCCTGTATTCGGTTTGAATTTTCTTATGTATAGAGAAATACCAATTATTTATACTTTAGCAGATTTAAAAGTGCCGGAAGGTTTAGCCGCGGCAAACTCTTATTATAGAAATCTTACAATTGGGACTCTCGCAGATACTTCTTATCAGCTTCCTTCACGTTTATCTTATGCCGTTAATTCTTATTCAAAACCGGAATTAGTTCTTCTTTCACTCGAACGCTATATTGGATATAAGAATATGATGAGCTTATTGAAGGAATATTATAATCGTTATAAATTTAAACATCCAACTGCATTAGATTTTATAAAGTTAACTAAAGAGAGAGAGGGAGACAAGTTAGGTTGGTTCTTTAGGGAGTTTTATTATAATGCTCGTGTTCATGATTATGCAATTACAGGGATTAAAAAAGTTGGACAAAATGATTATGAGATTTTAGCAGAACGTTTACGTGAAGGTTTTTTCGCAAACGATATTGCAGTTTATACAGATAAAGACACTCTATATCAGAAATGGACAGAAAATGTACGTTATAAAGTTTTCAAGTTCCATACTAAAAATGAAGTATTGGCAGCGGAAATTGATCCATATAGAAAAAATATGTTAGATATTAATTTTGCTAATAATTCTTATACGGTAAATGGTAAATACTGGGCTTCTATTTCGATTAGTCTCAGATGGTTCTTTTGGATTCAGAATGCTTTGATGATTCTTGGGAGCATCGGATGATAGTTTCGATAAAGGATTTTATTTTACACGGAGTTCGTACAGTTTTTTATAAATCCAAGTTTGTTGTTCTATTGTGGGCAATTAATGCTATCTCGGCAATAGTTTTAACGGTGCCTATTTATCAGCTCCTTATTGATTCACTAGGACATTCACTTTATAGTGACAAATTAGCTGTGGATTTTGATCTGATGTGGTTTGCTCAATTTCAAAATATTTATAAAATCCATATAGGACAAATTCCACTTAATATTTATTTCGTGGTAGGTATTTACACATTGATCCAAACTTTTTTCTTAGGTGGATTGATTTCAGTTTTCAATCAGCCACAAAAAAATCATATGGTCGATTTTTTCTTCGGTGGGGTTAAGTATTTTTATCGTTTCGTAAAAATTCTCGTTGCTACATTATTCCTCTATGGTGCTGCTTTTATTGCTAATGATCTTCTTGGGGATTTAATTGGTTGGGCATATAACAGTTCTGAAAGTGTAATGGGAGATTTTGTTTTTCGCTCCCTAAGATATATCCTTTTAATATTCTTTATAGGTGTAATATCGATAATTGCCGATTATTCAAAAGTATCACTGGGTGTAAAAGATTCATATAAAATATTCAGGGAAATTTATTCCGCAATGTTATTTATAAAGAAAAATTTCCTCAAAGTTTTTACAGTTTTTCTTATAGTTTCGATATTAGGTGCCTTAGGAGCGGTTTTTTATAACCTTTTAAATCGATTTATCCCTCGAACACCATATTATTATTTGGTTCTCACCTTTATTCTTCAACAAATGTTAATTATCTTTAGACTTTATATCCGAATGCTTTTCTGTGCAACTGAAGTTTCGCTGTATAAAGATTTAAGTGCAGAAATAGAAACAGGAAATGTTATAAATAATTAGGAGATGTAATGTCAATTATTCCAATCACTGTTTATGGTGATAAAATACTTCGGGAAAAAGCAAAACCCGTTAAAGAAGTATCGGATGAAGTAATAGGTAAAATAACCAGCATGTTCGATACGATGAGAAATGCTTCCGGTATCGGCTTGGCTGCTAATCAAGTTGGTTTTAGAGATTCATTGTTCGTTATTGATTTAAGACCTGTTGAAGGTTATGAGAAGTCTAAACCATTAGTAATGATTAATCCAAAAATTACAGAAAAATCTGATGAGTTAGTCGTTATAGAAGAAGGTTGTCTAAGTCTTCCGAATTTAAGAGCAGACGTTGAAAGACCAAAAACGATTATTGTAAATTATCTTGATCCTGATGAGAAAGAACAAACTTTAGAAGCTGATGATTTTTTAGCGAGAGTAATATTGCATGAATATGATCATTTGTTAGGAAAAATGATCCCTGATAGAATCTCAATTAAAATGAAAAACCGTCTTCAAAGTTACCTACAACGAATTACTAAACGGGAAATTGAAATCGATTACCCAATTACAGAGATATAATAAATTGAAAATTATTTTTATGGGGACACCCGATTTTGCTGTCCCTTCTTTAGAAGCAATTAATATTTCAGATCATCAATTGATTGGGGTAGTTACTGCAGCTGATAAGGAGAGGGGAAGAGGAAGAGAAATCTCTTTCACTCCGGTAAAAGATTACGCAATTAAAAATAAAATACCTGTCTTACAACCCGAAAAATTAAAAGACCCAAAGTTTATAGAAATAATTAAAGCGCTTTCACCCGATTTAATTATCGTTATTGCATTTAGAATATTACCCAAAGAGATTTTTGAAATACCTAAATATGGTACATTCAATGTGCATGGGTCGTTATTACCAAAATATCGAGGTGCCGCACCAATTCAATGGAGTTTAATTAATGGGGATACTGAAACAGGTTTAACCACTTTTTTTATTCAAGCGAAAGTAGATACGGGAAATATTATACTTCAGAAAAAAATTCCAATCGATAAAGAAGATAATTTTGGTACACTTCACGATAAACTCCAGTTTCTAAGTATAGACATGGTTCTTGAAACAATAAAAACTATTGAATCGGGAAATGTAGAATTATTAAAACAAGATGAATCTCAAGTGAGTAGTGCCCCAAAAATTACAAAAGAAAATTCTATAATTGATTGGCATCAGTCAGGCGAAAAAATTTATAATTTAATCAGGGGACTTTCTCCCTATCCAGCCGCATATTTTAAACATAATTCAAAATCATATAAAGTATTCTCGTCAAAAATAAAAGATGATCTTATATTGCAACCAGGCGAGATAGTACAAACAAAGAATGAAATATTTATAGGCACTTCAACAACTGCTTTAGAAATAACTGAAATCCAACCCGAAGGAAGAAAAAGAATGAAATCTGATGATTTTTTGCGGGGCTATTCTTTACTTAAAAATTAATGAGTTACGATGAGAAATAATCGTTATAACAGTGTTTTAGAAGCAATCGGGCGCACTCCGATTGTTAAACTTGGTAATATATCTAAAGATTTAAAAGCTACTATTTGGGCAAAATTGGAATTTATGAATCCGGGTGGAAGTGTCAAAGACCGTATAGCGAAATATATGATCGAAAAAGCTGAACGCCTCGGTAAACTAAAACCCGGTGATACTATTATTGAAAATTCCTCCGGAAATACTGCTATGGGTCTTGCCATTGTGGCAAGACAAAAAGGGTATAAACTTAAAATTGTTATTCGTAATACTCAAAGCGAAGAAAAAATTAAAATGCTCGAAGTTCTCGGCGTTGATGTAATAAAAGTGGATGCTACTTTACCTCCTTCTGATCCAAAATCGTATAATAATTATGCTGCTAATCTTGCTAAGGAAGATACTTCACTTTTTTATATTGATCAGCATAATAATATGGATAATAATGAGTCTCACTATATGACTACCGGACCGGAACTTTGGGAACAGATGGAGGGTAATATTGATTACTTTGTTGCTGGGGTCGGAACGGGAGGTACTCTTTTTGGAGTCGGTAAATTCTTAAAAGAAAAGAACCCCAATATAAAGCTTATTGGTATCGATCCTTATGGTTCAGTTTTTTATGATTATTATAAAACAAAAAAAATGATAACTCCATATAGATATTTCGTTGAAGGAATTGGTGATGAATTTATATTACCAACCGCTCCGCTTGATATGATGGATGATATGCTCCAAATAGAAGATACAAAGGCAATTGGTTGGACCAAAAAATTAGCTTTTGAGGAAGCAATAATTGCGGGCGGTTCTTCAGGGGCAAATGTATGGGGTGCAGTACAGATTGCTAAACAGATTGATCGCGAAGCAAATATTGTTACTCTTATATGTGATACCGGTTATAAGTACCTAAGTTCTATTTATAATGATGAATGGCTTAAAAAAAATAATTTATAGTGTGTAAGAAGATGCAGGAATTTATTTAAAAAGGAATGAATGAACATAATAAGAATTAAAAATGCTTCTTTCTATGCTTATCATGGAGCAATGAAAGAAGAACAATTTATCGGTGGGAAATTTGAAGCTGATGTCGATCTCTACACAGAGTTTGAAGAAGCAGCGAAGACAGATGATCTAAAATTGACTCTAAATTATGATGATGTTTATAAATTCATCAATAAATTGGTTCATGAAAAAAAATATCATTTAATTGAGACATTGGCTACGCTTATCGCAGATGGATTATTGAATCGATATCCAAAGATTTCTAAAATTGCCGTTAGAGTTAGGAAGCATCATGTTCCGGTGGGTGGCGTCTTAGATTATGTTGAAGTCGAGGTAATTAAAGAAAATGTCTAATACTATATGTTATTTAGTATTAGGGAGTAATCTTGGAGATCGATTGTCCTTTCTTCAAAAATCAATTGATTTGCTGGGAAATTCTAGCGAAATAAAAATTCAAAAGGTTTCTTCTATTTACGAAACTCTTTCTTACGGGAATGACCAACAAAACAATTATTATAATTTAGCTCTGGAAGTTTCTACATCACTTTACCCGATACAATTATTAGAAAAATTAAAAAATATTGAAAAGGAACTCGGTAGAACTAATAGTGATAAGAAATGGTATCCTCGGGAAATAGATATTGATATTATATTATTTGGTAACGAAAAGATAGATTCAGCATTACTTACAATACCTCATTATGATCTTGAAAATAGAGATTTTTTTATTATTCCACTGCTAGAATTAAATAGCACTTTAATTTTACCGATTAACGGACAAAATTTAAGAGATATTGATAAAAGTGTACTAAAAATTAATATTATTCGTAAATTGGATTTTCAAATAAACTTTTAATGGATAAAGTATTGTCATCAATAAAATATATAGCCATAGAAGGTGTGATTGGTGCAGGAAAATCATCCTTAGCTAATTTATTGGCATCAAAACTCGGTGCTAATTTGGTGCTAGAGGAATTTGAATTGAATCCATTTTTAGAGAAATTTTATGATGATAGAAAGCGATACGCATTTCAAACGCAGATGTTTTTTTTAATAAACAGATTTAAGCAGCAGCAGCAAATAATGCAGCCAAACCTTTTTTTGAATTATATTGTTTCCGATTACATTTTTGATAAGGATAGAATTTTTGCTTATCTAAATTTATCAGGTGAAGAACTTAAATTATATGAAACCATATTTCCTCTCTTAGAGCGTGATATTCCGAAACCGGATTTGGTTATATTCTTACAATCAAGTACTGATCGGCTTCTGCAAAACATAAAAAAAAGGGATAGGAAAATTGAAAAGAGTTTATCTATTAATTATTTAGATGAACTTTCGGATGCTTATAATTCATTTTTCTTTAAGTATAATAAAACCCCACTATTGATTGTTAATACTTCTGAATTTGATTTTGTTAATAATTCAAACCATTTTGATGAATTATACAATCAAATATTTAGGTCTGATCGTGGTTTTATTGAATATTTTAATCCCGATGTAAGAGGTTAATTTTGATTCGATTTATTTTTTATTCCGTCATATTTTATTTTATAATGAAGGTTGTAAACTATTTTTTCAGGAAACCCGCTAAGCAAAGTAGAAATGATTTCAGTAGAAGTGAACCGAGAAGAGAAGATAGTGAAAGACCTTTGCCTAAGGAAAAGATTAATCAAAAGGATGTAATTGAAGCTGAGTTTGAAGAAATAAAATCAGATCAAAAGTGAAGCTCAATATTATTAATAATATATTGAATTCATTTCTTCGTAATCTCTTCGGTTTAAAAGAACGATTTACATATCAGTTACCTCCATTAAAAAATGTATTAATTATACGACCTCATAATCAGTTTGGCGATATGTTGGCTAGTATTCCATTATTCAGAGCAATAAAAGAAAAGTATCCCGAATGTTCAATTACACTTATCGCCAGTCCCGATAATCATTATGCAGTAGAAAAAAATGAATATTTAGAAACTGTTTATCTTTTCAATAAGAAAAAATTGTTTTACTCAATTAGTTATTCAAAGGATTTAAACAATTTATTGAAAACTGAGTGGGATGTTGTAATCGTTCCTTTCACGGTTGCAATTTCTAAAACAAGCTGTATATTAGCTGGGTTGGCTAATTCATCCAATAAGATCGGATTGCGCAATCTAAATGGTATTCATAATAATTATGATTTTGTATTTAATTACCGAATTGATTTAGATTGGAAGAAGCATCCTGATTCTCATGTCTCAGATTTTATACAAGAATTAATACGTCCATTTGGTATTTCGACTAAAAATTTCCAATCTCATGTTTCATTTGATGAACAGGATTTATTAGTTGCTGAGAATTTCTTAAAAACTAATTTCAGTGAAAGCAAAAAATTAGTTGTTGGACTACATGTTGGAGCAGGTAAAACACCGAACAGATGGTCTTTGGATAATTTCATTTTTATTATTAATTATCTTAAAAATATTTTTGATGCTAGAATTTATTTAACCGGAAGTACAAATGATTCGGAAGAACTTAATTACATAAAAAACCATCTAACAATTAAAATTGGTTATTATGTAAATCACTCAATTCCTGAACTTGCGGCTTTAATCTCGGAATCTGATCTTTTTATTACAAATGATACCGGTGTAATGCATGTAGCAGGTTCGACAAATGTTAGTCAAATATCTTTGTTTGGTCCAACTAATCCTTTTAATTGGGCTCCTCTTGGCAATAATAAGTATTTTTTAAGAAAATCCGATTTGATTGATGATATAAAAGTTGAAGAAGTAATTAGTCTTATTGACCGGTTGCTTTCAGATAAATATTTTGCTGCATTAGATTTAGGAACTAACTCTTTTCATCTAACAGTTTTGAAAAAAAAATCAAATGGATCACTCGAACAGGTTTATGATGAAAAAGAATATGTACGTATTGGAGAGTCTGTTTTTAACAATGGGTTTATTATTACAGATGATAAGATTGAACAATCAAAAAATATCATAAAAAAGTATTATGAAATCATAAAATCTTATGATGCTAAATCTAAAATCATCGCAACAAGTGCTATTAGAGACGCAGTAAATGGTGACGAATTTATTTCCTTAATGAGTAAAGAAATAAATTCAAAGATAGAAATTGTTGATGGAAATAGAGAATCGTTATTAATATATAAAGGCGTTCAGAATTCCCTAGTAAATGGAAAAAAATATTTAATCATAGACCTTGGTGGGGGTAGTACTGAATTTATTATTGCAGATAAATATAAAATCTATTTCTCTAAAAGTATTAATCTTGGTATTATTCGATTAATGAAAATGATTTTCCCTGAATATATTGTTCAGGATGAAAATATTATTATAGCAAATAAATTGATAAATGAATCATTTAGTAATTTAATCCCTAAATTAATGGAAATTGGATTCGATTCTGTCATAGGAGTTTCAGGAACATTTATTTCTATCAACAAATTTATTAATTCGAATGGAAGAATTGTCAAAAATGAATTCAATGTTTTTAAGAACCTTGTCTTATTAAAAAAAACAGTAGAAGAAAGAAGAGAATTAGAGGGTTTAGATCCGGCTCGTGCTGATATTATCCCTGCTGGTTTTCTTATTATTGATAATTTATTTCATTCATTAAAAATAGATTCCATAACAATATCTTATAAATCAATTAGAGACGGTTTAATAAGCGAATTAATTTCCTCATGAGAATAACTATTTTGCATTTATTGAGCGGCGTCTTTATATTTGATCTTTATTAATTATCCCAAAACAACCATAATATGAAACCAGAAACCTATATCAATAAGTTAGAAAATTTTGTAGATCAACAAGTAACATTAAAAGGTTGGTTATACAATAAAAGATCAAGCGGTAAGCTTAAATTTTTAATCATCAGAGATGGCTCGGGCTATTGCCAATGTGTTGTATTTAAAGGCAATGTATCAGAAGAAATTTTTGAATTAGCTGATAAGCTCACTCAAGAATCATCATTTGAAATAACAGGAAAAGTAAAGAAAGAACCACGTTCTGTAGGAGGTTATGAATTAGATGCTACTGATATTAAGTTGATCTCATTAGCACAAGAATATCCAATCACGCCAAAAGAACATGGAATAGAGTTCTTAATCGATAACCGTCATTTATGGATAAGATCAAAAAGACAGGTAGCTATTCTTAAGATAAGACATAGAATCATTAAAGCTATCAGAGACTTTTTTGATAACAAAGATTTCACTTTATTTGATCCTCCGATAATTACTCCAAATGCGTGCGAAGGTACATCTACACTATTTGAAATGGATTATTTCGATTTAGGTAAAGCATATCTTACACAATCAGGTCAGCTATATGCCGAAGCAGGTGCATTGGCTTTAGGAAAGATTTATACTTTTGGACCAACTTTTAGAGCTGAAAAATCTAAAACTAGAAGACACCTTACCGAATTTTGGATGGTCGAACCGGAAGCTGCTTTTTATGATTTAGACGACAATATGGATCTTGCTGAAGAATTTTTAGAGTACATCGTTCAATCTGTGCTTAAAGATAGAATGCAGGAATTAATCGAACTAGAAAGAGATGTAACAAAATTAGAGAATATTAAGCGTCCGTTCCCAAGAATTTCTTATGATGATGCAGTAGAAGTTTTAAAGAAAAAAGGTGTTGATTTCAGATGGGGCGATGATTTCGGTGCAACTGATGAAACTTTAATAGCAGAGGATTACGATAAACCTGTTATGGTGCATCGTTATCCTTCTGAAGTAAAAGCATTTTACATGAAACGTGATCCTGAAAATCCGAAAGTCGCGCTTGCAGTTGACGTTTTAGCTCCCGAAGGATATGGCGAGATTATAGGTGGAAGCCAAAGAGAAGATGATCTAAATCTTCTACTAGAAAGAATTAAAGAACATAATCTTCCTCAAAACTTCTTTGAATGGTACCTTGATTTAAGAAGATTTGGTTCAGTACCTCATTCAGGATTCGGTCTTGGACTTGAAAGAACAGTTAGCTGGATATGCGGACTTGAACATTTAAGAGAAGCAATTCCATTCCCAAGAATGATTTATAGAAATACTCCATAGATTTATTAAGTAATTATAATTGTAGCCGTCCCAAATTTTTGTGGCGGCTATTTTTTTATTAACCTTTCGAACTTAGAAAATATTTCATTTTTAGAATTGATTATTCTTCTACGTATATTCTTTTTTTAAGGAACTTTTTCCTTATTTTTTCCATTCATAATAGTAGCAACAAAAATTATTATAATATTTCATAAAAAAATGGTGAATATGATTAAGAAAACAGCACTGATGTTGGTCGCTTTTTTTATTTCAGCTTACGATATATTTGCTTCTTCTGATGGAGGAGCATTAACGCAACTACCAAGCATCTATATGGTAATTCCTTTTGTGCTTCTATTGGCATTAATAGCAACAGGACCATTATTATTCCATCATTTTTGGGAAAAATATTATCCTTTAATATCTATTTGTCTTGGAGCGGGAACTGTAATATATTATATGTATATACTTAATGATTGGAGCACTCTTAATCATACATTAGCTGAATATATATCATTCATTGCAATATTAGCTTCCTTATTTGTTGCTTCGGGAGGAATACTTATTAATGTTGATAAAAAAGCAACTCCTTTGGTGAATGTTCTGATTCTTCTTCTTGGTGGGGTTTTAGCTAATTTTATTGGTACAACCGGTGCATCAATGCTTCTGATACGTCCCTTCATAAAAATTAATAAAGACCGTATAAGACCTTTCCATTTAGTCTTTTTTATATTTATTGTAAGTAATATCGGTGGAGCACTAACACCAATCGGTGACCCTCCACTTTTCTTAGGTTTCTTAAGAGGAGTTCAATTTTTTTGGGTCATTGGACAAGTATGGTACATATGGATTCCAACAATATTATTATTGCTAGCAATATTTTATGTGATTGATTCAAGGAATTATTCTTCTCTTCCCGATACTAATGAATATAGCGGTAAAATCGAGATTAAAGGGGCTAAAAACCTATTCTTCTTGCTTATTATACTGATTTCTGTATTCATCGATCCTAATATAATCTCATGGGTTCCAAATTTATATCCAATTCCTTTTGGGATTAGAGAAATAATTATGTTTTCAGTAGTCTATTTATCATACAAAATGGCGGATAAAGAGATTTTAAAAAAGAATGATTTTAATTTTGAACCGGTAAAAGAAGTTTCATATTTATTCATAGGAATATTTGCGACAATGATTCCTGCACTTCAATTAATTGGAAATCAGGCAAGTCTATATGGCGATAAATTAAATCCGGGAATATTTTATTGGGCTACAGGTATTTTATCAGCATTTTTAGATAATGCCCCGACATACCTTAATTTCCTTAGTGCTTCACTAGGTAAGTATGGTCTAGATGTAAATCAGCCGGATCAAGTACTTCAATTCCAAAATTTATATCCGGTCTATTTGCAGGCAATTTCAATCGCGGCAGTATTTTTTGGCGCTATGACTTATATTGGTAATGGTCCTAATTTTATGGTCAAATCAATTTGTGAAAAATCAGGAATTAAAATGCCTAGTTTTTTCGGACTATTATTTAAATACTCTTTACCGATTTTATTACCTATTTTTACCTTAATTTGGTTGATAATGTATTTCGGAAAGATTTAATAATGGAGTAATTATGATTCCTCTTTATTCATCGGAGCAGATAAGAGCACTGGATAATTATGCTATACAAAGAGAAAAGATGCCTTCCATTATATTAATGGAAAATGCGGCTATAAATATTCTCAAAATACTGAGAGAAAAATTAGATTTTACGAAAATAAATACTACTTTAATTTTATGCGGTAAAGGGAATAATGCTGGAGATGGATTTGCATTAGCGAGACATTTAGTCAATCACGATAATTCTGTTTATATATTATTAACGGGGTCTGAAAAGGAATATCCTTCTGATGCAAAAACGAATTTTGATATATGTAAACAGATAGCACATAGTTCAGAAAAACTAAAATTTATTAGATACAAAAACGCTAAATCTGTTGATTCGATTGGGAAAATTGATTTGATAATTGATGCTCTTCTAGGAACTGGATTTAAGGGGAAATTAGAAAATCGCTATAAAACAATAATCGAGAAATTTAATAATCTCACCGCAATAAGAGTAGCAATTGATTCTCCAACAGGATTGACACTTGCAACATCAACTGGAGAAGTAATTTTTAATTCCAATTATACAATTACTCTTGGTGGATTGAAAAGCGGACTTTTTTATGGAAAAGGATATGAAAATGGCGGCTCAATTTCGTTTGGTGCCATTGGAATAAGAGATTCAATTTTACTAAGACAAAAACCCGAATCTTTTCTATTAGATAAAAATGATGCTTTAGCGGGTCTCCCGGAAAAAAATAAAACTTCTAATAAATACAGTGCCGGGAAAGTGTTAGTAATAGCCGGTTCTGCTAAGTATGTAGGAGCGGCAATATTGACTTCGAATGCAGTTTTTAATTCCGGAGCGGGTGCTTGTTACTTAGCAATCCCAGATTCTATGAAATCGATTTTTCAAACAAAATCACTTTCCACAGTCGCAGCTCCTTATAATGATTCGAATAAAAAATATTTAACAAAGAACGCCCTTGAAGACTTTAATGATATTGCAAAAAAATGCGATGTTATAGCAATAGGTCCCGGAATTGGCAGGGAAGAGGAAACATTAAAAGAAGTTAGTTCTATTATAAAGAAATATAATAAGAGAGTTGTTATAGATGCTGATGCATTAACACTTTTTAAGGATGGAAATTATAAAAAGCACAACTTGAAAAATGCAGTTCTTACACCGCATCATGGAGAATTTGCTTCAATGCTTAGTTTGTCAGTAGAAGAATTAGAATCTGATATTATGAAATTTGGAAAAGCATTTGTTAAATCATCAAGAGCATATTTGGTATTAAAAGGTGCTCCGACTATTATTTTTTCACCCGATGGGGGAGTATTTATTAATTCTACAGGAAATAGCGGGATGTCAAAGTTTGGTTCAGGTGATGTTTTAACTGGTATAATAGCAGGATTTTTAGCTCAATCTGAAGACTTAAAAGCTGCATTACTTTCTGCAGTATATTTACATAGCCTTTCAGCAGATTTATTATTAGAAAGTCGCACTGAATTTAGTATCTTACCTACTCAAATTTCTAATAATTTGTCCAAAGCAATAAAATATGTCAGAAAACAAAATTTATAAATTCTTATTTAATAAAAAGTATTTAGTTCTATCTGCATTGGTTAGTTACTGGATGGTTTTAATAATTGGAACAAGCTTACCCTCTGAATCATTACCTGCATTTAAAGTCGGGGATAAAGTTATACATTTTATAGCTTATTTTGGACTTGGATTTTTGTTCGGAGCTTATAGGTTAATTTATTTTAATAAAAATAAGAAAAATGTTTTTATTGTAATTCTTATAGTAGCGATTTATGCTTTAGCGGACGAAATTCATCAAATATTTATTCCGGGTAGGTATTGTGAATTATTTGATATTTTTGCGGATATAATAGGTGGATTAATTGGTCTGGGAATAGCATACCTAATCCTTATCAAAAAATGGAGTAAGATAGTAGTATAAAAATTGTGAAATACAATATTTCGGAACTATTATTTAAAAATGATGTAAAAAAAGTAATAAGAAAGTTGACAATGCGGTATTCTATATTTAATTTACGAAAGTTTATTTGTTGGCATTGGAGGAAACGTGGCTTTACTAAAGAACCCTAAATACGATTTGAAACTCAAATATCAAAAGGTGTTTGAAATCGGTTTGATAATATCATTAGCTTTTTTAATTGTAGCTTTCAAGTTTTATCCTACTTTTAATGAGGAAAAAGTGAAACTTGATGGACCACAGGAATTAGTGAATGTTGAGGATATTGTTCATACGAAACAAGAGACAGCACCACCACCACCACCAAAACCACCTATTCCGATTGAAGCTCCGTCTGATGACGTTCTTGAAGATATCGAAATTGGAACAACTGAATTAGATGAAAATCAAGTTGTTGCTGCACCTCCGCCACCACCAAAAGAGGAAAAAGCAGTGGTTGAGGAAGAACCTGTATTTTTCGTTGCAGTTGAAGATCAACCGGAACCGGTTGGCGGAATTGAAGCAATTCAGAGTAAAATCGTTTATCCTGAAATTGCTAAAAGAGCCGGCGTTCAAGGAAGAGTTTTCATTAAAGCATTCGTTAATGAAGTTGGTGATGTTGTTAAAGCAGAAGTGATTAAAGGTATTGGCGCAGGTTGTGATGAAGCAGCAGTTGATGCAGTTATGAAAACTAAATTTAAACCGGGCAGACAGCGTGGTAAGAATGTAAAAGTTCAGGTATCAATTCCTATTATCTTTAAGCTTCAGTAATTATAAGATATTATTTATGAAAAAGCCGCTTCCTGCGGCTTTTTCTTTCTAAATGCCGTGATTAAATCATCTAAAAATATTAGCTTTCCTTTTTTAATATCTATTCTATTATTAATCTTCCCAATATTAATTATTTATATTAAATATTCTTTTAATTCTCTTCCGATGAGTTATTTTAGATTTGATTCAATCGGCAACTTAATTAATTTATTTTTCCCGATAGTGGCAATTTTGGTAGTATGGATTAGATTCTTTTCAGCTAAATCGTTCGATAAAAGAGTACCTGTTATTTCTTATAGCTTAATATTTTCCGCTTTTGTATTAATTATAATGGCCTTAATACTTTCTAAAGTTCGAGTGGAGTATCTTGCAAAGACAGTAATCTATAATCAAAATCTTTCAAAAATATTAGTAGCATCCCTCTTAATTCTAAGCCAAATTACTATAATATACTTATTTACTTTTCTATTTAATTATATCTTATCGAAAGGTGTGATAACCTATTTAACGCCTCTAGCAAGTACTATTTTTAGTATCTCAATAATTGTTATCTTTACTTTTCTTTTTACTTTATTGAATCAATCTTCTAAAATACCTACATCAAAAACAGAATATGGTGTGGTATTAGGAGCTGCTGTTTGGAGCAAAAATAGACCAAGCCCAATTTTTGAAGGAAGGATAGAGAAAGCTAAAGAATTATATTTGAAAAATGTTATAAAAAAGATATTTTTAACTGGTGGAAATGCACCCGGTGAATTAAGCGAATCGGAAACGGCAAGAAGATATCTATTAAAGAAAAAGATTTCCTCCAGAAGTATTTATACTGAATCAAGAACATCTTCTTCGATTGAACAAATAAGTTTTATTAAAAAAAATATAGTAAATTCAAGTGATGAATCTGTTATATTAATTACTGATTCGTTTCATCTAAATAGGATATTGGAAATAGCCCGATTCTATAAAATAAAAAGCATCGGTATTGTTTCTGATTATAGGATTAATATAAAGAGTTCACTAAATTATAGAATCAAAGAAACATTCTCTCTTCTTCTTTTTTGGTTATTTGGACTATAAAAATTACCTCAACAAAGTACAGGAGTCGTAAATGGAAAATTTTGAGATTATGGAAAAGTACGGACACGAGCAATTGGTATTTTGCTCGAATAAGGAATCGGGATTGAGAGCGATAATCGCAATCCATGATACCACGCTTGGACCTGCATTGGGCGGTACGAGAATGTGGAATTATACTTCTGCAGAAGCTGCTATAAAAGATGTCTTAAGATTATCGAGAGGAATGACTTACAAAGCTTCAGTTGCCGGATTAAATCTCGGCGGCGGAAAAGCTGTTATCATTGGCGATTCGGCTACAAAGAAAAATGAATTGTTGTTCAGAACATTCGGAAAATTTGTTGATGGATTAGGCGGAAGATATATTACGGCAGAAGATGTAGGGACTGACGTAAGAGATATGGAATATGTAAAAATGGAAACTAAATACGTTACCGGTATCTCTAAAGCACTCGGTGGATCGGGAGACCCTTCTCCGGTTACAGCTTATGGAGTTTATGTCGGTATCAAAGCTTGCGCTCATGAAAAATGGGGAAGTGATTCATTAAGAGGTAGAAAAATTGCAGTCCAAGGTGCCGGTCAAGTTGCTCGATATCTTTGCGAACATCTTTATAGCGAAGGTGCTGAAATTTTTATAACAGATATTGTTCAAGATAAAGTAAAAAGAGTTTTAGAAACAATCAAAGCACATGTTGTTAAACCGGAAGAAATATATGAAATCAATGCAGATATATTTTCACCTTGCGCACTTGGTGCAGTTATTAATGATGATACAATTCAGAAATTTAAGTTTGAGATTATAGCCGGCGGTGCTAATAATCAATTAGAAGATGAAGATAAGCATGGTCAAATGTTAGTTGATAAGGGTATTTTATACGCTCCTGATTATGTAATCAATGCAGGAGGCTTAATTAATGTAGCCAATGAACTAGAAGGTTATAGACAAGATAGAGCAATGAAGCAGGCAGAAGGTATTTATGAAATAGTCCAAAAAGTATTTAAGACCGCTAAAGAACGTTCTATTCCTACTCATGTAGCTTCAAATAAAATTGCAGAAGATCGATTAGTGCAAGTAGGCGGAATTAGAAAAATTTATTCAAGCACAATCGGAAGAGTTTAATTTACATTTACGGGAAAGAAGTGCCTAATGGCACTTCTTTAATTAATAATTATGGCGAATAACGAAAAAAAGTTCAACAGAAGAGTTCTAAGAGAAAAAGCTTTACAAATATTATATGCGTTTGAATTAAACGGGGAAGGTCTTACAAATCTTATCAATGGAATTACTGCAGATATCTCTTCCAATGAAGACAAAGAATTTACAGAAAAATTAGTAAATTCTGTTTTGGCTCATTTAACTGAAGTTGATAACTTAATAAAAGAAAGATTAGCTAATTGGGATATGGAGCGAATCGCCTTAATTGATCGATTGCTTCTTCGGATTGGTATTACTGAGATATTATATTTCAAAGAAATTCCGCCAAAAGTCTCAATGAACGAAGTAATAGAAATAGCAAAAGATTTCTCTACCTCTAATAGCAGTAAGTTTATTAATGGTATTTTGGATTCTTTTTTGAATGAATTAAAGGCGGACGGAAGATTGAATAAATCCGGTAGAGGATTAATTGATGAATCTCTTCCGAAAAAATAATTTTCAAGAAGAATCAAAATCAAAGATTTTTGTTTGGACTCTATTCGATTTTGGCAATACTTCTTATTCAATAGTAATTGTAACATTCCTTTTTGCAGTTTATTTTAAAAATGTTGTAGCTGATGGCAAACCAATCGGAGATTTTTATTGGAGTCTCGGCACGAGTATATCTATGCTAATTACTGCCATTATTTCGCCTGTATTAGGGGCAATAGCGGATTATTCGGCAGGGAAGAAGAGATTATTACTCTTTTTCACACTCCTTTGCATTGGAGCTACTTCAATGCTTTACTTCGTGGGTGCAGGCGATATCTATCTTGCGCTACTTTTATTTATACTTGCCAATATTGGCTTCGAAGCCGGATTAGTTTTTTATGACTCATTTTTACCTGAAATAGCGAAACCAAAAAATTATGGCAGAGTAAGTGGATATGGATTTGCTATGGGTTATCTTGGCTCGCTTACCATCCTTGCCATAGCTTATCCTTTTATTAGCCGCAATTTGATTAAAGAGACTTTTCCCTTAGCAGCTCTTTTCTTTCTCGTTTTTAGTGTACCACTGTTTATTTTCTTAAAAGATAATAGAAAAGAGGTTACACCTGATCGTTCTTATGTAATGATTGGAATTTCAAGAGTGGTTACAACCATCAAAAACTTAAGGTATTATAAAAATCTCGCTCTTTTTCTAATTGCATTTTTCTTTTATATCGAAGGAGTAAATACAGTAATCTATTTCTCCGGTAATTATGCAAGCACTACATTGCATTTTTCAATTCAAGAATTAATTATCTTTTTTCTTATCGTTCAGACTACTGCAATTTTCGGAGCAGTTTTGTTCGGAATATTATCAGATTCTATCGGTCAGAAAAGGTCAATAATAATTTCTTTGGTAATTTGGATTTTTACAATTCTTTTGGCTTATTATACAAGTGCAGAAGATGCTTTCTTAAATAAGGTATTATCAGGTATTTCAGGAATTTCTCCGGCAGAATTGATGAAATATTCGTTTTATACAGTCGGGCTATTAGCTGGAAGTGTAATGGGCGCAACACAATCAACAAGCAGAAGTTTTATGACTGCATTAGTACCATTGGATAAGAAAACTGAATTTTTTGGATTCTTTTCTTTGTTCGGAAAGAGTTCGGCTATTCTTGGACCGTTGGTATTTGGACTTGCTAGTTATATTACAGGAAGTCAAAGAATAGCAATTCTAACGATTATTGGATTTTTTCTTTTAGGAATGATAATACTATTTTTTGTGAAAGAACCGCCAAAAGCAATCAGAATTAAAATTTAATTCGATTTGAAATCAAATCTTAGCATAACAATAATAGCTGCTATCGATAATATAAAAAATAATAATCCCCAGACAATCGGTGAAACACTAGAAATGACACTTAGAATTATTGCATCATTTACCTGATTATTCGATGTAAGAAGATCGATAATAATATCGGCAGTAGAATAAGTCAAAATCACTAATCCCAGATACCTTACAACAAATTTAATAAAACCATATTCAAGCATACCGAGAATAATAAACATAATTGAGTAGCTGATACCTGTAAAAATCCCAATAAATCCCTCAATTAAATTAATGGTAGCAATAAAAAGTAATACTCCTATTGCAATCAAAATAAAATTTTTCGTTTTTAATTTTATTGAAGAATAAAAAATAATCATACCGAATAGAAGGGAACCGGAATAACCGGAGAAAGCTATAAAAAGATCATTGCCACCAGAAATTTGAGTAACTCCATCGAGACTCTCTTGTATAGAGATAGAATTGACAACACCGCCGGATAGAATTGCAGCGAAACCATGAGAAAGTTCATGAAAAAGGATTGATATTACTTTAATGGGGAAGAAAAATTTTATATCCCAGAATGCGATAGTAAAAAGGATTACTAAAGAATTAAAAATGAGCTGTGTGATTTTTTTCTGTTCTAAATTCATTACACAATAATAAAAAAAATATTGAATTGTTCTAAATCTATATATACATTTGTGTATAGTAATGCGGGTGTAACTCAGTTGGTAGAGTATCGGCTTCCCAAGCCGGTTGTCGCGGGTTCGAGTCCCGTCACCCGCTCTGAAAAAAAATATTTTGAATTTTTAAAAAATTGTTTATATTAACGGTCTAAATATTTGGGAGTTTAGCTCAGCTGGTTCAGAGCACCTGCCTTACAAGCAGGGGGTCATTGGTTCGAATCCATTAACTCCCACCAAGTAAAACCCGATCTCTTTCCGATTTCGGGTTTTTTGTTTTAAATTACTTATCATTTTTAATCAGATTAAGAATTGAATACCTTATTAATAGCTGAGTTTAATTTTATTAAATCTTCGCTGATATATCTTATCGTGGTATTAAAAGATGAATGTCCCAAAGCAGTTGAAACAAGTAAAGGATCATTGGAATATTTATAAAGCTCGGTTGCAAAACCAGCTCGGAATGAATGAATGGTCAAATTGTTTCTTATTCGAGCAATTTTTTTCCATTTGTTAAATATATTGGACACTTGTCTTGCCGAAATATGAGAAGTTTTGTCTGATCCGGGGAAGAGGAATAGTGATTCAGAAGTAAAAGATATCGCATCAATATATTGATTCAAAATATTGATTAGAACATCTGGTATAGTTTGCATTCTTTTCAATATTCCTTTAGCTGAAATTAATTGAAAGATTTTAGAGATTTTATCATAGTTAGAAATTTTTAATGAAATAACTTCCATTTTTCTTAATCCAGTATAAGCATAAATTGAAAATAAAGTCTTATCTCTAAGGCGGTATTTATCTTCCGATAAAGAAATGCACTTCAATAAAGCAAAAATTTCATCCCTTGTAATTGGCAAAGTAGCTTTACTTAAAGCCCTCCTTGCTTTAATCTCATTTGAGAAATCTTTTTCTATATAATTTTGTTTATAACAAAAAAAAAGAACGATAAACGCTCTTAATCCTGTTAATAGTCGAGTCTCTCCTATTTTTAGAATTATCATTAGCGACATGTAATTCGTTTATTAGATTGGACACGAGCATTATAGAAAAAATTCTCATTTTTATGTTCCCAACATTATTCAAGAGATTTCTTAAATCTCTTGAATAGCAATAATAAGTATTTTTAGCGGCATAGGTATTCAGATAGTTTAAGTAATTCTTTATTGCAGTATCTAAATCAACATTCTCACAAGTTCTCATATAATTATATCGTATTGAGACATTTTGTGAATCTGAACAATTACTGACAGAATAATAAAATAAATTTTTCATATCATCATTCTCCTAAAATGATTTGTAAGAAAAATATTTATAGTGTTTGCGAAGTAAAATAAGGAGTTGTAGTGAAAACCGCCTAAAATCTCATATTTTTAATTATCGAATAAGAGCAGGAAAAGGTAAAAGGGGAGGCGTTTGCGAAATGAGTATCGAATTCATAAAAATAAAGGTTTTTAAGATGTTTTTTTACAATCAGTTATAAAACCTGCTCAAGGGATTAGGAAAAAAGTTTCGAAAATCGATTTTCGAAAAATAAATAAATCTTTATAAGTTGTTGGAATTAAATAGGTTAGGGGATATGTATAAAATGACAAAATCTGTAACTCTTTATAAATAAGCTATTTCCTATAATGCATATTATGAGAAATAAGTCCGAAAAAAAATTAAGTTAAAGAGTATTTGCGTCTATGAGGGACTGAAGTTCTCGGTGCCGGCATTATTATCTCATAAATTTTCCAAATACCTTCAACTTTTCTTAAAATGTATCTTTGCCTTGTCGTTTCTCTATATGGATACGTATAAGCATTCTTTTTTGTATCCCACCATCTTAAATACCAATACTCTATTGTTGATACATATAATTCTTTATTCTTTATATCTTTAACCTTAATATCAAGAATTCGCTTAGTAGAAGGATTCATGAAATTATTAATGACCCAACCCCTTTCTATATGACGGTTAATTATATGTAGTATTTCTTTTTTTGCCGGACCATTTGGACAATACCAGTAATTTAATAAATCATCGGAAATTATTTGAGGAATTGTTTGGTAAGCTTCAAATTCAATATCAATAGCTTCTGCTATAATTCTCTCAATGTAATCTTTAATATCACGTTCAGTCAACTCATTTGCTACCGAATTTGTATTTGATACTTTTCTAATTAATGCAGAGTAACCTTTTACAGATGGGTATGATTCTATTTCATCGAAAATTATATTTTTTAATTCTTTCTTATGAACTAATTTAAAAACATATTCAATTTTACGACCGGGTTTAAGGTAAAAATTCTTTAGTTTATTTTCAATTTCGAATTTTAATTGCGCAAGTTTAGTAGCTGGTTCACTAAAATACTTTGATATGTAATTAGGATTAAAAAGCAGTTCTATACAATCATTAAAAAATAACCATTGATTTGATTTTGTTTTAGTGATAATCGCACGATTATTAAATAACGCCCTTTGTTCTGAATGAATTTCATTTTCTAAAAAAGCAATTTCGTCTAAAGACAAAAATTCCATTTTTTTTAACTCCAATAATAAAATCCAATTGTAGTTTACTAATTTTTACTGATTGAATCAAGATTTATTTTATCTCATTTTAGTATAGGCAATCATGGAGCTAAAATGTATAAGTGCTATTTAACCGGTATTAATCTTGATAAAAAGACTGCGTATGTCCTTGATCCAAAAATTGCAATTGAATTATCAAAAACATTACTTGAAAGATATAATGAGCTTAAAAAACTTAGTGATGAATATGGGAAAGTGCAATCAATTAAGAGAATACGATTTGGAAAATTTTTTACAATACGTCGAAGAAAAATTATTTGTGAAATGATTGCAGAAACCTATAATTCACTCTTTTCTAATAACGAACTTTTTATACCATTGAAAGATTATTTAGCAAAACAAGAAAGTCAGTTTGCTGCTTTAGAAATTTTTGATAAAAGAAAAAAGGGGAAAGAGAAATGAATAATTCATCAAATATAACGACGGTCATATCATCTCAATACAATGCAATTGAGGTAGTTTATCGAAAAATATTTTTACATAATAATTTTCCGGGTGTAATTATTATAAACGATTATAATGGAAAAGGATCAATTTTTCTAACAAAATACAATAAAATGAATTTACTAGATAGAAAAATTCATTGGTTTGATTTAGCAGATAGAGTTCATACACAGAGATTTTACGAACTCTGTTTCAATTCACATTCAAAAGAAATATTAAAAAGAATTTTTAATGTTTTTACAAGTGTCGCAAATGTAAATATTTCTGATAAAATAATTGAATGGTTTGCAGATTTATCAGTAAAACTATCGAAATACCACGATTTAAGTATTGTGGCGTTATTAAGGATATTAGCTCAACCAAATATAAAGAATCTATGTAAAGATTCTAAAATTAATATGCGAGACTTAAATAATTTTCAGAATTCAATCCTTTGGTGTCTGAAATTTCCGTCAGTATATTCATTTTTTGAGGGTGTAAATTATTTTAGATTAGTAAAATTATTTTCTCCAAAAACTGTAATCTGGTTTGAAAATTCCGATACGAATAACGAAATAAAAGAAAATATTATTATATGCAAATTAATGGATATAATTGTAGAGAATGAAATGAAAAACTACTTTGTTATCAATCCTGATTCAAAAATAGAATTTACCATAGTCCATATTTGTACACCAAATTATCTGCCATTAAATTTTCCTGAATGGTCTTTACAGAGTTCAAAAAATATAAAACATATTAACATTCTTAGATTAAAAAATTCTCAGATATTGAGTCAAAATTATTTAGACTGGATTAATAAATCAGATACAATTTGGATTGTAGGAAGAATCGACTTCGGGAATCAATTACAATCATGCAATTGGTTAAACGATGATGAAATTCAAAGGATAAAAAATCTTGAAGAGGGAAAAATTTGGATTAAATCAAACAGAATCGGTAAAGGTATTACGGTATCACAAAAAGCAAGTACAAATATAGAAGATATTCATTTAGGTCGATATCTTAATGCTATGAGCAATTTAAAAAAACATATAACTTCTGTTCGACAAATATCTTCGGAACTTGATTCTCTAAAAGTAGAAAAGAAAAATTACATGAACTTATATGAAAAATTATGCGACATTGATTTTCTAAGATTAGGTTGGGATAGAGTTAAGTTGGCAAATAAAAATTCACAGGGTATAGATAGAGTTACGATTAAAGATTTTAAAAATACACTAGAATTAGAATTATTAAAGCTCCAAAATGAATTGATAAATAAAACATATAAATGCAGACCATTAAAGAAAGTATTTATAGAAAAACCCGATGGAGGCGAGAGAGACATTGGTGTTGCATGTATTCGAGATAGAGTTCTTCTATCATGCTGTTTAATTTTATTAGAGCCTTATTTTGAACCTCAATTTAGTAATTATAGTTTTGCATTTAGACCAAGAAAAAATCCTCATCAAGCTATTTCTCTGATTAGAAGTAGAATCAAAATGGGATTCGAATGGGCAATAGTAGCCGATATTAAAGACTGTTTTAATACCATAGAACATGGAATCTTAAAAGATATTCTAGAAAAAACGATTTATGATGAAGATATTATAAAACTTATTTTTCATTGGATAGAAATAGAAGTGCTAGAATTTAAAGAGCTAATACCATCAATTTTAGGAATACCTCTTGGTGAATCTTTATCTCCGCTTCTTTCAAATATTTATCTTGATTTATTAGATAAACATTTGGAATACTTAGAAATATGTTTTGTAAGATATGCAGATGATATTGTAATTCAAACTAAAACAAAAAAGGACTGCGAAAATGCACTGAATGTATTAGAAAATTTTTTAGGTGATGTCCTCCAGATGAAATTAAAAAAAGAGAAAACTAAAATCGTAAATATTTATGAGGGGTTTGAATATCTTGGCTTTAAAATATGGGGTAATGATTTATTAATACGTGAAAAAAAGGTCAATATGGTTAATAACGTTATAAAAAAATACATTGATGAAATGGCTAAAAATAATAATGCTCTTCATAAACTAATTTTATTAGTTACAAAAATAAATTACACAATACGAGGTTTTAAAAATTATTTTTTCATAAATAATGAATCGTTAATACTCAATCAATTGGAAGTTCTCGATGGTCAAATCGATAATTATTCAAAAATTGTTTTGCCGATAAACATTTCTGATGATCCTATATGGATTTGCAGAGAAAGATTTAGCTTATTAATGGATATTGAAATTAATGAAATTGATGAAAAAGAGTTGGTGACTAGAGCAAATAGTACAGGACATAGTTATCCCACGGATAATACCATGGCAAACGTACCGCTTGATTTAATAGAAACTATAAATGATGAGAAAAAGTCTATTATTCTTGATGATGATGTATCAAATGATAGCAATACTTCTACAAAAGATTCTGTCTTTGAAGTTGACAGGAGATTATTTATTCTTACTCATGGAAGTTATTTAATGAATGAAGATGATGATCTAATAGTAAAGAGAAAAAAGAAGGAGATATATCGGCATAAAATAAAAGAATTAGGATTGGTTTATTTAGAGGGAAGGGGAATGAATATTTCTGTAAATCTTCAATTAAAATTAGCTGAATACAATATTCCCATTGTATTTGCATCTTCAATTGGAAGTCCTTTAGCTGTTGTAAATACCATTGTCTCCACTAAAGCCTATTTAAGAAAACTGCAAGTTACAAGAAGAGATGATGATGATATGCTAAAATGTGGAATGCAGATGTTAAATGCAAAAGTTAAAAATCAGGCTTCACTATTAAAATATTTTTATAAATATAAAAAAAGAAAAGAAAGTTCATTAATAGAAGTTAATAAAGATATTGGTACTATTGAGGAATTAGCAAAAAAAATTTTAGATGCAAATACTTCAAATGAAGATATACGAATGAAAGTAATGGGTTATGAAGGGCATGCTGCATCTATTTATTGGCAAAATATAAAAAAACTAGTACCACCTAAGTATGATTTTACCGGTAGATTTACTCGTTCAGCTAAAGATATAATCAACCAATGCTTTAATTATGTCTATGGAATTTTGTATGGCGAAGTATGGCGTTCTATAGTAAAATCCGGGTTGGACCCTTATTTTGGTTTTATACATGGTTCTCAAAGAGATGGCGGCAGTATGGTATTTGATGTTATTGAAGAATTTAGAGCTCCTTTTGCTGATAGAATAGTAATTAGTCTAATAGGTAGAGGTTTTATTCCAAAGGTAAATAATACTGGATTATTAAAAAGCTATTGTAAAAAAATACTAGCGACAACTTTTTCTAAAAGGTGGCATACAAAAATAAAGTGGCATTCTTTAGATATTTCTCCGGCACAAATACTCGATTTCCAAGCAAAATCGATTACCAAATTATTAACTAAAGAGGGAAATTATTTGCCATTTAAAATGAAATGGTAATTTATTAGGGCACTGTAAATCGCTTCTTCAAATGGAGAGTTTTAATTATATTTAGATAATGAGATATTATTTACATTTATTTAATCTAAACCTCTATGGAGATATGAAATGGCAACAACGAAAGACAATTTGAAAGAAGCATTTGCAGGTGAAAGTCAGGCAAATCAAAAATATAAAGCATTTGCTAAAAAAGCGGCAAGAGAAGGATTTCCTAATATCGCTAAGTTATTTGAAACAGCCGCTGAAGCTGAAAGAATCCACGCCGAAGGACATCTTGGCTCACTCGAAGGTATCGGTTCTACTGTCGATAATCTTAAATCAGCAATAGATGGCGAAACTTATGAATATTCAGAGATGTATCCACCGATGTACGAACAAGCTGTAGAAGATAATCACAAATCACAAAGAATGTTTAAGTATGCTTTAGATGCGGAAAAAGTTCATGCTGAATTATATAAAAAAGCTTTGGAAGCAGCAGAACAGGGGAAAGATTTAGATGTAGCTAATATTTACTTATGTCCGGTTTGTGGTCATATAGAGTTTGGTGAACCGACTGAAAACTGCCCAGTGTGCGGAGCATTACCAAGCAAATATGTGCAGATATAATTTCACAAATGAATTGTTCGATAAGAACTTTGAAATGATAGTTGGACTGAATAAGTTTTGGTTTTATAATAAAAAAAGCGGTTCAATAAAATGAACCGCTTTTTTTATTTGTCTTCGATAGAAGGGTAAATTATTTTATATAAATCATTATTTTACATCTATCGTCTGCATACCCTTAGCTTTTACTTCTACACGTCTATTACTTGCTCTATTTTCAGGTGTATCGTTTGAAGCAATAGGGTTTCTTTCGCCAAACCATTTAACGGTAAACACGTTTGCATCCAATCCTCGGCTTACGAAATAATCTTTAACTGCATTAGCACGTTTTTCAGAAAGTTTCATGTTATATGAATCGCTTCCGGTAGCATCTGCATGTCCGTTTATTTCGATCGATGTTCCCGATTCATATTTGCTTACTTCGTCATAAACTTCACTAAGTGTGTTTTTTCCTTCATCACTAAGTTTATATTTATCTAAAGCGAAGAACAATTTATCGGTGCTAAAAGTCCATTCTCTGGAAACCTCTTTTGGTTCCTGTCTTTTAATAATGTCATCAGATGGGTCTAAAGGATTAGTTTTATTAGTAATTTCTTTTCCATCAGTTACCGATCCACCATCTGTATCAGCAACAAGTGGATTGGTTTTATAAGTAATTACTTCATCATAATCACTCAAACCGTCAAAATCTGTATCCGTCTTTAATGGATCTGTTTTGTATTTTAGAACTTCATCGCCATCATTTAATCTATCACCATCAGAATCAGCGTTTTTAGGATCAGTTCTATAAGTATTAATTTCGTCTCCATCTCTTAGACCATCGGAATCCGTATCAGCTAAATTAGGATTTGTTTGATAGGTAAAAACTTCTTCGCCATCTTTTAATCCGTCAGAATCACTATCGGGATTTAATGGGTCAGTTTTATAAACATTAATTTCATCGCCATCTTTTAGACCATCACTATCTGTATCGGGATTATTTGGGTCTGTACCTAATTCAAGCTCTTCTGCTTTAGTCAAACCATCTTTATCTTTATCTGAACTGCTACTTTCACCAGTAAAGATAATACCAGCAGAAATATTGAAATAGGCATCATTTTTATCATTATCATTGTAGAAGTTTAAATTATCCTTCAATGCAAAAGAACCACCTACAGATAAATCCACTAAAATATCTTCACTCATTTTAATTTCAGTACCTATACCAAAAGGTATAATTCCTGTCCAGCCTTCTGCGTCCACCGGATTTGGAGAAGCAATTATAGGTTTAATGCCAACAGTATAGTTTAACATACCAAAACCACCATATAAATATGGATTCCAGTTTTTCATATCGAAAGGCATAATAAGCAATCTTAGATCAATAGGAATGATTTTAGTACTATATGATCCTCCACCTTTTGAATTGGTAATAAAATTAAAAGCATCTCCTGTAAGATTACCATAACCTGCACCAAACTCAACATTTATTGCATCTATAAGTTCAACTCGTAGGAAACCTCTTCCTAAATATGATGACATTGATAATCCATTTTCAACTTCAAATTCTGTATATGGCATAATACCACTAAATTGCAAACCGATCTTTAGCCCATAATCTTTCATCTGAGCAAACGTATTAATGCTCAAAAATGATGTTAGTATAAGAAATATTAGTAATATTTTCTTTTTCATCTGTACTCCTTTTCCTTTTATTATATTAAATTAATTTTAATTATACATTAAGAAGAAATGCTTAATAAGAACAGCAATTTTAGTTCATATATAGAATTGCTACTTAATGTACACCTTGTTCTAGATAATCACAGTTAAAAGTTACTTAATAATATTAATCTAAATAATCGCTTATACCACGTCTTTTATGCCGTAAAAATGATGACAATCTGCTCATTTATCTTTACATTTATGTAACGAATAATGGTGAGGCGACTAAGTGGTTTATATGACACGGAATCAATTCAATGAATTTCATAGAATGCTGTGGAGAGCAATATTAATTTTTATCATTTCTTTTTCTGGAATAATTAATTCACAAAACAATTACCCGGACGATCTGCCGAAATTCAAAATAACAAAATCCTTTGGCTGTGATACATCAAGTATCTTTTTAGCCCCAACCGCTTCTAAAGTACCTTACTTAATGATTATAGATAATGGGGGAACTCCTAAATTTTTCAAGAAAGTAAAGAGCAGTATATATGATTTTAAACCTCAACCAAATGGAGTCTTAAGTTATTTTGATAGAGGTGGTGATTGCTTCTATATTATGAATAGTAGTTATGAATTAATCGATAGTATAAAATGTGTTGGTGAGCTTTATACAGATTTTCATGAATTACGAATTTTACCGAATGGAAATTATTTGATTCTTGGATTTGATAGTAGAAAAGTTAATATGAGTAGGATAGTAGAAGGGGGAAGAGATTCTGCCACAGTTATTGGTTATTATATTCAAGAGATTGACAAAGATAAAAATCTGATATTTGAATGGAAAACTTGGGATCATATCGATATAAGGGATTCATATTCAGATCTTAAGCAAGGCACTATTGACGTAACGCATGCAAATTCAATTGACGTGGATTTCGATGGCAATCTATTAGTCTCACTTAGGAATACTCAAGAAGTTATTAAAATAGAAAGAAAGAGTGGATCTGTTTTATGGCGGCTTGGTGGTAAAAAGAATCAATTTACTTTTATAAGAGATCCATTAAAATTTTCTTGGCAGCATGCCGCAAGAAGATTACCAAATGGTAACTTATTATTATTTGATAATGGTTTTAGAAGAGAACCGCAAAGCGTCTCTTATTCGCGAGCTTTAGAATATGAGTTAGATGAAATAAATAAAACTGCTAAATTAGTTTGGGAATATAGAAATACGCCGGATATTTTTAGTTATGGACTTGGATATAGCCAACGTTTGCCAAACGGAAATACTTTTATTGGTTGGGGAGCGGCAGTTCCCGCTATTACGGAAGTTACTCCACAGGGGAGAGAAGTTTTTGAACTCTCTTTTGAAAAAGATTATTCAACTTATCGAGCATACCGCTACCCTTGGGGCAGTCCGAAAATTTCTGACTATTTAGAGATAACTTATTGGATAGAAAAAACTCAATTTGTTACTACCAAACAATCAGATACTATTTCATCAAAAATCACTTTGTATAATAAAAATAGTTTTCCTGTAACGATCACTTCGATAAGAAATAATTCTAGATCATTTATTATCCCTTCTGATTTACCTGAAGTTATAAATCCGAATGACTCAATCTCTCTTAAAATATATTTTAGATCAGATTTATCATTATACCCATTTATTGATACAATAAAAATTAATTCTAATTGTAACACGATTTGTATCCCTATTGAAGGATTAGATGTGTCAGATGTTCAAAGTGAAAGGGGAGAAATAAACAATGAATTCACTCTTGAACAAAATTATCCTAATCCATTTAATGGAGAATGCAAAATTAAATTCTCATTAAAACGAAATGCTTTTGTAATAATCAAAATTTATGATATACTTGGTAATTATGTGGCAGAACTATTAAATAAAGAATGTTCCGCAGGGATTTATTCAATAAATTATAGTGCTAATAATCAATTTGGAGAAAAAATCACCTCGGGAATTTATATCTATACTTTACAAGCAAACGAAAGGAGGATTTCAAAAAAAATGACATTTCTGAAATAAGAAATTAAAAACTATTTGCTCGTTCACCGCCTTAAATGTGCACTTAAAGCATTTGGCTTGCTTGCTCATTATATAAATACTATTTTTTTTTCATTAATCTCAAAAACAAGGAAAAGACTATGAGAAAGTTGATTTACCTTTTGTTTTGGTTTATTCTCGCCGTAAATATCAATGCACAAAAAGTAGTTGATGCATTTGATTCAGCCCCCACAGATACAAATTATTGGAACATTTTGAATGATCACGAAGGGGATATTTTTAATCTTTCTTATGTAACAACACCAAAATTCAGCGGTACCGGAGCTATGAAAGTGGAATATAAAACTTCCGGTTATGATTCTTGGGGTTGGTTTGTTGGCATGGAGCAATGGTGCCCAGATTCCAACGATACTTATGATTTATCTGGTTACGATAGTTTAACCTTCCGTTATTATGTGGAAAAACCCGTAGCCGATGACGTCAATATGGTTTTCAGATTTTGTTTATTGGATGTAAGTAATTCTCCAACCGGTAATAATACTTATGTTCAAACTGATTGTGAAAAATATTTCAGTTTTCATTCTATACTAAAAACTCAAACGCCTGGTTGGAATTATGTTACAATGCCTTTAGTAAATAATGATAATACTGAAGGGAAAGGATTTGCACAAAGAACATGGGGCGGTATGCAATTGGGCAATCAACTTTTAGATTTAGAAAAAATTAAAGGTTTTGTTTGGGAATTTCTTGTTGATGGTCAACAATTAAAAGTTGCCGAAGGAACTATTTATTTTGATGCTTTAGAATTACATGGAAAGCAGACAAAAGCATTGACGTTCTTTAACGGAAAATCAATCCCAGCTTCTATTATTTTTAGTCAAGGAAGAAATGGGTCTACCGTTGTATCTGATGAAGAATCTTCTAATCCTGCTACACACAAATACAGTTTGAAATGGACTACTCCCGGTCAATGGGATGGACCTATTTTTGAATTAATAAAAAAAGCTAATTTAAGCGAGCAATGGGATCAAGATACTTTGAAACTAAAAATCAAAGCTCCTGCTGGGATTGGCGATCTCCGCCTTATTTTCCAAGATGTAGATGAGGATGGAGCAGCAACTGCGGATTATCCATTTGAAACCGATTATTATCTATATGCTGATAATATGAATTACGATGGTAATTGGAAAACTATTGTTATTCCGCTAAATCAATTTAATCTTACAGCCGGAGTATGGGATGATCTTACTTCTGCTCATGTTGATGGTACATTTGATAAATCAAAAGTATCTCAATTAAAGATTTTTAGAACTAATGATACCCGCTGGCAGAATCAAGTAGTTTATTTAGATGAAATATGGACTGGATCTCCCGTGTTTGACGTATTAGCTCCTTTGGCTCCGGTGCAAGTAAATGGTGCTGCAGGCAACTATAATAATTTAATTCTCTGGGATGATGTCCCATTTGAAGAAGGTGAAGTATATAACGTATTCGCAAGCTTAGAGCCGATTACGGATATTACCTCAAGAAAAGTAGACCAAATAGGTTTTAAAATCGCTGAGAGTGCACAATCAATGAATCACGTTCTATTCTCACCGGCTCGAGATCAAAATGTAACATACTATTATGCTGTTCAGTGTGTTGATGCAGCAGGTAATGAAGGACCATTTACCGCTTCTACAGCAGGTGTAACAAACTTAGCGAAAGGAGTTCCTGTAATTTCTTTAGGTGCACCTACTAATTTTGCTGCTGATGGTGATCTTTCTGAATTTGCCGGAATTGTACCTTTTGAAATCTCTTTGGCTAAATCAACAGCTCATATACCTGACGGATATGGCTATACATTGGATAATGATGCAGATTTTTCATTCGTAGCGCATATTGCGGCAGACGATAATTATCTATATGTAGGAATAGATGTTAATGATAACGTTCTTTTCTCAGACGAAACAAATAATCTAGATAATTCATATCTATATGATGGTATTGATCTTTTCATAGGTCTTTATGATCAAAGAGGACCTTCTCATATTGCATATCAAAAAGGTACAGAAACAGATTACCATTTTAGATTCAATCAATGGTGTGCAATGTTAGATATGTCTGGTGGCGGAATTATTCTTGATGCAACATCTCCTGATTTTAAATTTGTAGAGAAATTTACTGGTGGATATACTATTGAAGCTAAAATATCTTTTGCGGCGATTGCTGAAAAAATTAAAGCGGGTCATGTTTTCAAACCACAATTGGGTATGAGAATTCCGATCGATTTTATCGGAAATGATAACGATGGAACTCTACCAGCAAAAACTAGAGAATTAGTAGTTACTTACTCTTTAAAGAGTAATGATCTTTCTTATAAAGACGTTTCTGTATGGACAAATACTTGGATTGGTGATAAATGGACTGACATTGAAGATGAATATGCTAATGAAGAGATAATTACTGACTTTAGGCTAAATCAGAACTATCCGAATCCTTTCAACCCTTCTACCGTAATTTCATTTAATATGAAAAATCAGGGAAATGTCTCTATAAAAGTATTTGATGTACTTGGAAGAGAAGTCTCTGTTTTAATAAATGAATTTAGAAATGCTGGAAGATTCGATGTAAGATTCGATGCTTCCAATCTTCCATCCGGAATCTATTTCTGCAGAATGGTAACTAATGGATTTACGAAAACAATAAAAATGATGATGTTGAAATAAGTGCTCCTCTTTATAAGGGATATGACAAACGCCTCCTGTCATATCCCTTATTTTATATTCTAACCTCAATTGAAATTGAAACTATAATTGATTATTGCCATAACATCTGATTAAATTGATTTTATTTCTGCTTATATTTGAAAAAAAAATTTGGTAGATAATCAAACGGATAATATCTTAAAGCAAAAAATAAAAATTAAATAAGAATAAAATGTGAGAATATCATGATTAGAATAAAGGAATTAATTTTTGTGCTCTTAATATTTATATTAGGCAGTTCTACAATAACTGCACAAAAAAAATATTGGAGCGGTGAAGTTCGTACTTTTGATTCGATTCTATATGGTAGAATCGAAATTCGTATGAGAACAGCTGAGGCTAGTGGAGTTACAACTACTCTATTTACATATAATACGAAATCAAGCACTTATAATGAGATAGATATTGAAGTGATGGGATTTAGAAATACTGAAGCCGAGTTCACTTCTTTTACACCTGATCAAAAAGGTGTAAACCACAGACAGGTATTAAACTTTAATCCTCATTCAGCATTTCATATTTATGCAATTGAATGGACACCTACTTATGTTTCATGGTGGGTGGATGGCTTTGAAATATATCGGGATTCCGCAGAAAGAATTCAAACATTGAATTTACCTCAAGCCATAATGATGAATTTCTGGATTCCAAATTCAGTTGAATGGGCTGGTGCTTTTAGTCCATCTGCATTACCTCTATACGCTTATTATGATTGGATAAAATATTATGAATACACTCCCGAAAAAGAGAATGAATTTACATTTAAATGGGAAGATAATTTTGATACTTTTAACGATTCACGTTGGAGAAAGTCAAATAGCACATTTGGTTCTAACCTTGCCGATTTCAAGGCACAAAATGTTTTGTTAAAAGATGGTTATTTAATGCTTTGTATGACAAATCAAGGTGAAACTGCCGTACATGCGGCTGCTATTCCCGATGCTGATATAGATGCACCTTATCCAATTAGCGGATGGATTTATGATGATAAATTATCTATTAAGTTCTCAGAACCATTGGAAGAAACTTCCACGAAAGAATTGTCAAATTATATTACACCAAGTCTAAAAATATCAAACCCTATTCTAAGTGAAAACAATACTCGAATTAATTTTGATGTAACAGGTGCGAAACCTGGGCAATCCTATTCTACTGCTATTAAAGGAATAAAGGACCTTGCCCCAAATCCGAATGTAATGGGATTAAAGCCATTCTCAGTTTATAGTGCACATACATCTCCTATGATCATAGATATTGGTAATCCTAATTCCGGAAACGTAATTCTTTCGGAGCAAACTTTTGATGCTAAAAAAGAATATGGCACGGGTGGTGGTGTAATTAAGAAAGAATCTGGTGTTATATTCTCAGGAGAAAATTCCTCCTTTTTTAATGATGGTTTAGAGAATATCAATTCATATCAGCATCGAGTTGCAAATGGAACTTATGAAGTGAAATTATTCTTCGTTGAATCTGATTCAAGCGGATTTACAGATAGAATATTCGACGTTTTTATAAATGGGAAGAAAGTATTATCAGATTTTCAGATAAAGAATGAAGTAGGATATAATAAGGGATTAGTAAAAACTTTCTCTGAAATTTATGTAAATGACAACATGTTAAAAGTTTATTTCAAATCGATAAAGGGATATACAATACTTCATGGAATAACAATCGAACAAACATCGAAAACTGACTTAAAAGATGATTTAGGAAAGGTTTTACCAACAGATATTGAAATGCAGTTGTATCCCAATCCTTTCAATCCAACTTTTAATATTAGTTATACTTTATCTAAGCAAACGCCTGTTGATATAACAATATTTGATTCATTGGGAAGAAAATGCATTGAAGTATTTAACGGTGTTAAAGATGCAGGTATACATAAATTGGAAGTGGATCCAAAGAATTTTTCTAGTGGTGTATTTTTTGTAACTTTACAAACGCCGCAAAATATTATCACTCAAAAAATTGTCCACTTAAAGTAGATAAATATGAAGTTGTTATCGAAAATAAATGTTTTAGCAATAGTTATTTTATGTACATACATGGATATTCAAAGCCAAAATAGGGTAAATGATTTCTATTTGAATGAAGGTTGGAAAATGGAAAGCTCCTCAAAATTATCTATTGATGGGAGTGTCATTTCTTCGTTAAATTATTCTCCAAGTGAATGGCTGCCAGTTACAATCCCTTCGACTGTATTTGCCGGGTTACAGCAAAATGATTTATTTAAAGATGTATTTTTCAGCGATAACCTAAAAAGAATTGATAAAGAGAAATTTAATACTTCTTGGTGGTATAGATGTGAATTTAATACTGAGAAAAAACATTCTAATCAATTTATAAAACTATTTTTTGAAGGTATTAATTACAGAGCAAATATATGGCTTAATGGAAAATTGATAGCAGATACTTCTCAAATCTTTGGGTCATTCAGACAATTTGAAATTAACGTAAGCAATAATCTTTCGCCGATTTATAAAAATATATTGGCAGTAGAAGTATTCCCACCGCAAAAGGGAGACCCTACAATTGGATTTGTTGATTGGAATCCGAAAGCTCCCGATGATAATATGGGACTATGGAGAGGAGTCTTAGTAAAAACCTCCGGAGTTGTTTCTATCAGCAATCCTTTTGTGAAATCAGAAATCGAAATCCTTTCATTATCAAAAGCTGAATTAACTATTACAGCAGAAGTTCAAAACAATAGTAATGAAGAAGTAATAGGCAAATTAACGGGTAAAATTGGAGGAATATATTTTAGTAAAGATATTCTTCTTAAACCTAAAGAGAATAGAACAGTTTCGTTTTTGCCTGATGAATTTAATCAGCTAATTATTAATAACCCTCGTATATGGTGGACTTATTCTCTTGGTAAGCAAGAACTTTATGATTTAGAATTAACTTTTTCGATAAATGGAAATGAATCAGATTTTAACAAGACGAAATTTGGTATAAGAGAAGTAACGGATTATTTAACTGCTGATGGATATAGAGGATATAAATTAAACGGGAAGAAAGTTCTAATACTCGGTGGTGGATGGGTTGATAATTTATTTTTGGATAACTCCACTGAAAATATTAGAACTCAATTACAATATGTACGTGATATGGGTTTGAATACTATTCGATTAGAAGGATTCTGGGGTAAGAATAAAGATATTTATGATATATGCGATGAATACGGAATATTAGTAATGGCAGGATGGAGTTGTCAATGGGAATGGGAAGTATATATTGGAAAACCTGATGATGATTTCGGTTCGATCAAATCAAAAGAAGACATAGAATTAATTGCGCAATCTTGGCAGGATCAAGTCAAATGGTTACGCAATCATCCAAGCTTATTTTTATGGGTTTATGGAAGCGATAAATTACCTCGCCCGGAATTAGAAAAAAAATATTTTGAGATTCTAAAAAATGATGATCCCACCCGTCCATTTCTTGGGGCTGCAAAAGGTCTAAATAGCACTTTATCGGGAGCAACAGGCGTAAAGATGCTTGGACCTTATGACTATGTGCCTCCAATCTATTGGTGGCAGGACAAAGAAAATGGAGGAGCTTATGGTTTCGATACAGAGGTTGGTATCGGAGCGCAATTACCTGTTTCTGAGAGCATAAGAAAAATGATTCCAGAAAGTTCATTGAATGATATCGATAGTTTATGGAATTACCATTGCGGCGGATTCTCATTTGGTGATTTAAAAAATTATAATGAAGCAATTGATAATAGATTAGGTGAAACAATCAACTTTGAGGATTATGCTGATAACAAAGCTCAGTTCATTAACTATGAAGGTACTCGGGCAATGTTCGAGGCACACGTTGCAGATAGATACAATTCGACGGGTATTATACAATGGATGCTTAATGGAGCTTGGCCAAAACTGTGGTGGCAGTTATATGATTATTATTTAATACCAAATGCCGCTTACTTTGCAACTAAAAAGGCATTAGAACCAGTTCACATTATGTATGATTATGAAACTAAGAATATTCTTTTATCAAATCTATCATTGAAGAATACAAATGATGTTAAGTGTGAAATAAACCTTTATGATTTTGGTATGAATAAGATTTATTCAAAAACGGTAAAAGTAAATATTGGTAAAGATTTAACTACGGTGTTAGACAAATTATCTATTCCTAATAACAATGGTTCGATTTATTTTCTTGATCTAAAAGTAAAAGCTGAAAGTGAAATTCTTTCTAATAACTTTTATACTTTACCTTCATCGGATGACATACTAGATAAAGAGAAGACCGATTGGACACGCACTCCAACACTAAAATATAGTAATCTAAGAGAATTAAATAATCTAGAAATTATGAATTTGAATGCAGAGATAACTTCAGAAAATAATCAGAATGATTTGAAATATAGAATTAAATTAAGCAACAACACTAATAAATTAGCATTCCAAATAAATATAAAAGCATTCTCAGAAAATGGTGAGCTTATCGCTCCAATCTTTTTAAATGATAATTATTTCAATATACTTCCTAATGAGATGCGGGAAATAGAATTAACAATACCTGATGGTACTCATTTAAAAAAGTTATCAAGTATAAAAATATCGGGTTGGAATATTGAGACGATAATTTTATGAAAAACTTATTATTAATTGATGATGATACTTTGCTTAGAGGAGGGATAAAAGACCTTCTTGAGCTAAAAAATTACAAAGTATATGAAACCGGCTCAGGCGAGGAAGGATTAAAAATTGCTTTAGAAAAAGAAATTGATTTGATTATTTGTGATATAAAAATGCCGAGAATGGACGGATATAAAGTATTAAAGAGAATTAACGAAGATGAAACGTTATCACAGATCCCCTTTATATTTCTATCCGGGAAAAGGAAAATGTCAGAATTAAGATATGGGATGAATCTTGGAGCTGATGATTATATAATTAAACCTTTCTCTATCGAGGATCTTTATACTGCAATTGAATTAAGAATTAACAAGAAAGAAAAAATTAAAAATACTGCTTTAAACATAAAACAGAATAAAGATAAAACAGCAAAAGAAACAGATGAACATCTTTTCATTACGGAAGGGAATAAGCCGCAATTTATTAAAATTAATGATATTGAATGCATAACAGCCTTTAATGAATATACAAATGTATATATATGTGACTCAAAAAAAATTGTGATTAGAAAATCATTGCGTGAATGGGAAAGTGTACTTCCAGATAACATGTTTATTCGTATTCATCGTTCTACGATCATCAATTACGAGCATGTAGATAGGATAGAAAAGTTCTACGCACGGACATATTTGGTATATCTGAAGAATATTAAACAGCCCTTTGTTATTAGTCAGCGTTATCTCACGAAATTAAAAAAGAATCTTTTCTTCTAATTATTGTCATTTCACAGCATAATTATCGCACTTACTGCATTTTCATCTTAAATAAGAATTATTTACTTATTTTTCAGTGGATAAAAATTTAAAAATATTTATAAAAGTAAGAAATAATGAAAAAAAACATGAAGAAATCGCCCGATAATTTATCGCTCGTTGAGCAAAAATATTTAGAACTTTCCGGTAGAAAATTAATTTATGCGCCTACTGAAAAAATACCTATAATTCAGGTAAATAGTTTCCCTGAACTAGGACGATTTACGGCATTACGTTTTATCGAGTGGGTTCAAAATAATCCTAATGGAGTAATTTCACTTCCGACAGGCAAGACCCCTGAACATTTTATCAGATGGGTTACTTATTATCTCAAAAACTGGGATAAAAAAGAAGTACGAGAATACCTCACCTCTCATGGTATAACTACTACCATATTTCCTGAGATGAACAATTTAAGATTCGTACAGATTGATGAATTTTATCCTATCGATTCTTACCAGCATAATAGTTTTTATTATTATATACAAAAGTACTATATGCACAGTTTAAATCTTGATCCGAAAAAAGCTTTGCTAATAAATGTAAATGAAATCGAGACTGCCGAAGGATTATCACTTTCACAAATTTTCCCAAATCTAATAGTCGATCTTTCGTTCAGGACAAGATGGGCAAGCAATAGACTAGAGCGATTACAGAAAAAAACTATTGAAAACGTTGATGAATTTTGTACGAATTACGAGAAAAAAATTAGAGAAATGGGTGGTATCGGATTTTTTCTTGGAGGAATAGGTCCTGATGGTCATATCGGTTTCAATATTAAAGGAAGTGATCATTATTCTACTACTCGATTGATACAAACGAATTACGAAACACAAGCTGCCGCTTCTAGTGATTTGGGAGGCATAGAGATAGCCCGTAATCGATTTGTTATTACTATTGGTCTAAATACTATCACTTATGATGAAAACGCAACAGCAATCATTATAGCAGCAGGAGAAGCAAAAGCTAATATTGTTAGAGATTCTATTGAAAGTAGTCCATCGAATGAATATCCTGCCACATCATTGCAAAAACTTCCTAACGCACGATTCTACCTTACTAATGGTGCTGCTTTACGGCTTTTGGAAAGACGATACGAGGATATATTAAAAGAAGAAAAAATATCTCAATTCTCTATCGAGCGCTCTATTATTAATCTTGCTGTCGAAAAACAGAAAGCAATTCTTAAATTTACAAAAGAAGATTACCTCTCTAATAAATTCGGCAAATTGATTTTAGAAAAAACTAAAATGAAACCGGAAGAGATTAATCAAATTATTTATAAAAATGTCCTAGAACGATTTACAAAAGGTACAGAATTAATAAAAAACGAAACGATACTTCATACTGCGCCGCATCATGATGATATTATGCTCGGATATCTTCCTTATATTGTGCATTTAGTAAGAGAGCAAAGTAATAGCCATCATTTTGCAACTTTAACCAGCGGTTTTACTGCTGTAACAAATTCTTACATGCTCTTTTTAATGGAGAATCTAAAAGAGCATTTAAAGAATGAAGAATTTAAATCTCGTTTTTCTGATCGTTATTTTGATCCTGAATTTAGCGATGGAAGAAATAGAGACGTTAATTTATTCCTTGATGGACTAGCAGCGCGGAGCAGGACTCTAAAGAGAGAAGCCACAGCCAGAAGAATGCTTAGAAACTTAATTAGTATTTATGAAGAAGATAATCTTAAATATCTTGTCGATAGAGTCGATGAATTAATTAATTATTTCACTACTCAATATCCGGGTAAAAAAGATATTCCACACGTACAGAAACTTAAAGGAATGTTAAGAGAATGGGAAGAAGAAATTATCTGGGCATATTTTGGATTTAATAATGAAAGTATTTCGCATCAACGGCTTGGTTTTTATCAAGGGGAACTATTTACAGAGAATCCGGAAGTTAATCGAGATGTAATTCCTATTTTAGAATTATTGAGAAAAGTTAAACCAACAATTATTACAGTTGCATTAGACCCTGAAGGAAGCGGTCCAGATACGCATTACAAAGTTCTTCAAGCGATTACAGAGGCACTCCGCTTATATGGTAAAGAAGCAGATATATCGAAAATAAAAATATGGGGATACCGAAATGTTTGGTATCGATTTCATCCTGCAGAAGCAAATATTTATGTGCCGGTAAGTTTAAATTCCTTTGCAATTCTTGAAAGTACATTTATGAATAGCTATGGTTCACAGAAAGATGCCAGTTTCCCAAGTTATGAATATGATGGTCCTTTTTATCGTCTTGCTCAAAGCATTCAAGTAGATCAATATAATACTATTCGCTTATGTCTTGGAAAAGATTTTTTTATTAAACACACAAGCCCAAGAGTAAGAGCTTCGCATGGTATAGTTTATCTTAAGGAGCTAACTTTGGATGAGTTCTACACTAAATCAATTGAGTTAAAAAAATTAACTGAGAATGTGTGATAAAAATGAATTCTAAAAAAGTAACACTTGGAATTGAAATAGGGGGAACTCATACTTCATTTGGACTTGTTGATAGTTCAGGGAATTGCCATTTAGAAAGCAAAATTCTTACTAAAGCTAATGAATCACCAGAAGCACTATTTGAACGTCTTTATACAAAATTCAATAAAGTGTTTAAAAATCATTCCAAAGATTTTGAGCTACAAGGAGTGGGCATAGGCGCACCATCTGCAAATTATTATAAAGGTACAGTTGAGTATTCCTCGAATTTAAATTGGGGTTACGTAAATATTATAGACCTTGCAAAAAAATATTTTGATGTGCCGATCGTAATTACAAATGATGCAAATGCTGCTGCAATAGGCGAGATGAAATATGGCGTTGCAAAAAAAATGAAGAATTTTATTCAACTGACACTTAGCAGGGGATTCGGCAGCGGAATTGTCGTGGATGGGAATATACTATATGGTACAGATGGTTTTGCAGGCGAAATTGGTCATACAATTGTTGAAAAAAATGGACGTCAATGTGGCTGTGGAAGATATGGATGTTTAGAAACTTATGTATCGACCGGTGGATTAATAAGAACGTTTTTTGAACTGCTTTCAAAGACAAATGAGATTAGTGTACTAAAAGAATTTCCACCCAATAAATTAACAGTTGATTTAATTTTTAAAGCAGCACGAAATGGGGATAAATTAGCTATAAATGCTTTTGAATACACCGGACAGGTATTGGGAGAAGCTTTAGCGAATGCAGTAGCATATTTGAGTCCGGAAGCAGTGATATTATCAGAAGGATTAGCAATGGCGGGCGATTTGATAGTATCGCCCACCAAATACTATATGGAAAAAAATATGTTAAATCTTTTCCAAGGCAAAGTGGAAATTCTTGTCTCCGGTTTACCTAAAGGAAATGTAGCTATCTTAGGCGCCAGCGCACTAAGTTGGCATGAGATTCAAAGAAATTCCAAAAAACTTTAGAATGCTGTAATAACACCAGCAGTTAATTGACTGAATTTTCTTTCAATATCATATCCAATTTCGCCCATTAGACGAATGTTTCTTTTTAGTAAATATCCGCCGCTTAACGCTATTGATTTATAATCAATTGCTTTAATATCGGACTCTACAAAATTATAAATACCGGCAAAGTAATATTTGCTTTCATCACCATCAGGTGAATAAATTAGTTCAGCAAATCCTCCT